>Ga0209383_1001265_pt1 | contig 15901 bp, 17 predicted proteins | sample CoawatmetaG02DNA_FD_187510 | JGI IMG/M metagenome (GOLD analysis project Ga0209383, IMG submission 187510) | Marine microbial communities from the West Antarctic Peninsula - Coastal water metaG029-DNA (SPAdes) (version 2) | ecosystem: Environmental > Aquatic > Marine > Coastal ... | reverse complement strand
TTACCCTTTTTTTCAAGCAGGCAAACTAGGTGTATCAATAGTAATAAGATCTGAAGACCAGCTTAAAATTGATAAATGTAGTTCTGAAATATTAGAGTTTGTTAAACAAAAAAAAATAGAAGTAGTAACTAGATAGTTAAATGCTTTATTTCGCTTACGGTAGCAATCTAAATCATTTTCAAATGAAAAGAAGATGTAAAGACAGTGTTTTTCTAAAGAAAATTAACCTAACTAATTTTAAATTAACTTTTAGAAGTAAATATAGAGCTGCTGATATAGAGCCTAAAAAAAATTCAATTGTTCCAGGAGCTTTATTTGAAATATCCAAAAGTGATGAAAAAAAATTAGATGTTTATGAAGATTATCCGACTCTTTATAGGAAATTTTATTTTTATCATTATGGAAAAAAAGTTATGACTTATACAATGGTTAATAAATCAATATTTAAATTTCCAACTGATAGATATTTGAGTATAGTTAGAAAGGGTTATAAAGATTGTAATTTAGATGGCAAATATCTTAAAAATGGATTAAAAAATAAAACTTAATAAATTATGAATATCTATTTTATTTAGTCCATTCATCGACACAATCTAGACTTGTCATCATAGATGTTGGTTTAAACTTTAGTTTAAACAATTTTTTTTTATACTTTTTAATATCTTTTTTTCTTCCCCATCTTTCAGGACAAACAATGCAGCTTTTAAACTTTGACAAAATTTTAGCATTATTTAAGTTAATAGGAAGTTTTGTGACAGTATCAATCCATACCCAGTTTAGTTTACCTTGAAAATATTTTGTTAAATCTAAACTTTCATATTCAGAAAAGCGGACAGCAATATTTTTTTGACCTTTTTTAGTTGCCGAATACATATAGGGCATCTCTACATCTAATAAAAAAAATGACTTTATTAAATGTATTTTAACCAATTTTAAAACTTCTTTTTCAATCCCTGCTTCTTTTAAGTTTAGCACTAGTGTTTTATGCTCATAATTTTCTAAATAATTTTCTAAAAAATCACCTTTATTAAATGGCTCGTGATTTAAAATTAATTTTGAACCCACTGTTCTAATATCAATTTCAACACCAAATTTTTTAGGCAGTAATTTCAAATCTTTAATCTTATTTACTCTGTGAATTATAAATTCCATAATTTTATTCTTAGTTTAATTATATAAATAAATGTTCTTTTAATTAGTTTTATTTTACCTTTCAAGCTCCCTCCACCTTTTGCTTGACCATATAATCTTTTTTTCATTATTACATCATGGTTTATTATTTTATAACCATTTATCTTTGCCATTACTAGAAAATATAAATCTAGACTAAAATCTTTTGGATATCCTTTTAGATAATTTAAAAAAGTTTTTGGAAATATTTTTGGTTGGGCATTAATATCGTTAATTTTTTTCAAGAAAATGATACTTACAAAAAATGACATGCCAAACGTAAACATAGAATCAAAAAAATTTCTATTTTTTCTTAATCCTTTTATTACACATAATTCATTTTCAATTACATTAAGATTTTTTATATATGCATTTAAAATATCAATTGGTTCTGTTTGTAAGTCAGCATGGCACCAACCAATATAATTGCCATTTGCAACATTTACTCCAGTCATAATTCCATGACCATAACCAATATTTTTTTCAATTTTTAAAAAAATAATTTTTTTTTTTTTAAAAAGTTTAGAGTTAATAATTTTTTGATGTGTATAATCAGTAGATCCATTATCAACTATGATTATTTCAACTGAGTTATTATTTTCTAATAATCTTTCTATCTTTTCAAATAGAAAAAAAATGTTTTTATCTTCATTAAAACAAGGAATAATTATACTTAAATTAATCATATTAATTTTTTTTTTTAAATATTATAAATTTTTGCCCAATAAAATTTATTGCTGTTGATATAAAAGTTGCGCTTAAGAATGAAATTAATGTTAATCCTGTTACTAAAAATACATAATCATGAATTACGCTATTTAGGATAAAGGATGTGAAGTATAGAAGTGAAAATAATATATATTGGGATATTTTTTTTTCATTAGCTTTGAAAACGTAAGTTCTATTTGCATAAAAAGCAAATATGGCTCCCATTATAAAACTTAATCTTTTTGAATAATTAGGGTCCATGAATTCAAAATAAATAAAAATATAATAAAATAAAAAGTCTATTAAAACAGAGCACAAACCAACAATAATATATCTATAAATCTCTATGAAATTTTTATTATCAGATTCTTGCATTTTTTTTTCTCCAATTAGTTAACTCTCTAGGTGTTCCCCAGCTAATATAAGATTTAATTAGAAGATTGCTTATTTTGTAGTTGTTTTCCAATGCATGACTGAATACCATATCCATATAATATTCATTATTTATTGTTTTTTTACTTCTAAAAAGACTTTTAATTGTGTTCGTAAAGATTTTTTTATTTTTAAAAGCAAAAGATCCTATAATCACATAATCTTTATTTGGTTTTAAACTTGCTTTTTTTTTACAAGTTATTTTTTTTATTTTATCTTTGCTAATCTTAACCCATCCATAAGAACTTATATTCTTTAAATGAGCATTATTTGGTCTTGTGGTTAAAACTACAGCATCGGAATTTGTAATTTTTTTATTAAGATCAACTGTACTGTATCTAATTAGACTATCACAAGAATGAATAAATATTTTATCATTTTTTTTTATTAGTTTTTCTGCTAACAAACAGGTATTAGCTTGACCTTTAGTGGTTCTTTTAACGGTTATTATTTTGTAATTTTTTTTATATTCTTTGGTTAAAATATCTTTAATATTAAATTTATTTAATAAATTTTTATTACAAATAAATATGTTAAGTGTGGATTTTGGCATACTTTTTGCTGCCTGTATAAACATCGGTTTTTTGTTTATGGGTATTAAGGGCTTTGGTAAATAGTAATTATTTTCAAAAAACCTCTTACCAAGACCTGCCATTGGCATTATATTAACAATTCTTGTCATTAAAAATCTTTAACATTAAATAAAAAATCGTGTCTATCTTTTATAATTTTATAAAATTTTATTTCTTTAACAAAACATTTAAGCTTTATTTTCTTAGACAAGAATTGTTTTGTATATTTGTTGTTTTTTTTTAAGTTTTTTATTGAGGCTATAGTTGTATGTGGTATCCATATTTTATCAACAAATGGAAAACCATATTTTTTATAATTATTTTTCAAAATATCATTTTTAAATAATTTAATATTTTTTTTAAAAACATCTAAATTTTTATTTATTTTTTTTAAATGTTTTAGTTGTATTTCACTTATTTTTTTATTTTTTTTAATATGGTGGAAAAATGTATGGCCACCGGTGAGAGGATCGTTATAAAAAATTCCAGGTTGTGTTATGGAAATAGAAAATAGTTTACTTTGTGTCCCTTTATCATTGATGTAAATTTTTTTTAATTCATTAATCTTTTTAATATTAAGTGTAAATAAGGTTAAATGAACGGGATGTTTTAAATAGATTTGATTGCCAAATTTTTTTTTAATCAATTTTTTTTGACTCAAAATTTTATTTGTTATTTTTTTATCAAATTCAATAAAAGCTGCTATTTTATACATTGTTATGATTTTTATAAAAATTTTTAAAAATAGATAAATATTTTCTTCTTTCAATATTGCTCACAAGTTTAAAATTTTCCAATCTAAACTCTAACAAATCAAAATAATTAATATTAATTTTGAACCACTCTTTTTTTTTAATTTTGTAAATATTACCAATTAAACATCTTAATATTACGTTATGTGTAAAAACGAGACTATTAAAATTTCTAATATTTTTTTTTGAAATTAGTTGATCATTTATAAATTTACTTAACCTAGTAGAAACATTTGTTAAAGACTCTCCTTTAGGAAACTTAGGATCTAATCCCTTTTTCCAAGCTTTGATAATTTGTGGATATTTTGTGCTTAATTCTTTTATATTCAATCCTTCAGTATTTCCATAATCAATTTCTTTAAGATTATTATTTGTAATTATTTTTTTATTTTTATAAACAATCTTAGCTGACTCAATGCACCTTGTTAATGGACTTGCAAAACATTGGTTAAATCTAATTTTTATAAATTCACTTTTATTTTTCTTGTCAATTATATTAGGATTTAATTTTTGACCTAAAAATATATTTTTTTTTAGTCTAGTTTTTTTATGTCTTGAAAAATAAATTTTATTATTTTTTTCTTTTATTTTTATATATTGATCAAATTTATTTATAAATCTAATCGCAAGGTTTTTTGGCTCTTTAATAGATAAATTTTCTTTTTTTATTTTAAGCAATATTAATTTGTTAAATTTAAACAAATCAGTTTTATTTTTAGTAATTTCTAAAAATTTTTTTTCAATTTTTTTTTGATTTATTTTCGTATTTGTTTGATTTTCATATTTAATATAATTAATTATAAGAAATTTTATAATATGATAAATAAAATCTCTTCTATTAAGTTTATCAATTTTAAAATATTTTTTTACAAGTTCAACTTTTCTATTGTAAAAATTATATTCTCTGTAAGAGATTCTATTTTTAGTTAAATCTTTTAAATATTCTTGAGTGCTTCTTCGCGCTTCTGAAAAATCTCTAAATTGAAGGTTATACACTGGAGACAATTCTCTTAAACTTTTTCCAACATAAATTTTACTTCTTTCCCAATCGTAACATGTAAACGGGCTATTTATTGTATGTTGAATATGAGATTTTAAATCATAAATCATTAAATGAAATACAATTGAATTTTTTTTATAAAATTTTATTGGACCAAAAGTACTGTTGATAATTAAATTGTATTTATTGCCAAAATATTTTTTCTTCAATCCTTTAAGTTTAACGATACATTCATTAAAATATTCTTTATCTAGTTGTTTGCAAATAATTACAATGTCTATATCTCCTGCTTTTAAAGGATTAAAATGATCACTATAAGATCCTGTTAAAGTTACCGACAAAGAATTTTTGTTCTTATTTAAAGACTCTATAATTTTCAATGCTATTTGTTTGTTCTTTAAATTTGGCACTTTTAATTATTTAATATTTTTCGTAGATTAGTAATTTGTCTTTTAGGATCTACATTTTTAAAAACGTTTGATGCAGAAACTATCTTTTCACAATCAATATTTGATATTTTTTTTTGAGATAAACCTCCATCAACACATAGATTAAATTTATCTCTAATTTTTAAATTGTTAATTTTATTTATCAGTTCAGTGGATTCATTAAGAAATTTTTGGCCTGATTCTCCTGGTTTTTCAATACACAAGATTAAAATTTCTGTATATGATTTTAATATTTTTTCTAAATTAAAATATTTCTTAGATGCGTGCAAAACTAAACCTGAATCAACTTTAAGTTTTTTAATTAAACTATTCACTTTGTTTATTTCTTCATTTATCTCATAATGAAAATATATAACATCAGAATATTTTGAAAACTTATCAATATATCTTATAGGATTTTTTGACATAATATGACTTTCAATTCTGTGATTAGGCCATATCTTTTTAATTTGATTAAGTTTTTCAAAATTAGGTTTTTTAACATTTTCATTCATTGTTTCATCAACAAAATCAACATGTATATAATCTGGATAAAAACCAACCTTTGAAAATATTTCATCTATATTTTCATTATCATCTAAATATATTGCAACTCCAACTTTTTTATTTTTAATAAAAGAATATTTTATGTGAAAAAAGTATGCTAGAAAAAAAATTATTCCTGAAAATAGAAATCTAGTTATTTCATAATTTAAATTTTGAAATATAAAAACTCTTGATAATAAATATTGAATTACAAAAGATGAAGTAGAAATTATACTGAAGTAAATAAATGATTTATTATAATAATATCTAGGTATTTTAAAATTAAAAGTTATATTGGCAATGAATGCAAATAAAATACCAATGATTAATGGAAATATAGAAGAAATTACTTGTTGTGAATTAAAACTTAGTAATAATTTTCTGATAACGAGTTCTATAAAGATCGATATAAAACCTATTATACAATAACGTAAAAAAAAAATTGCTTTCTTTTTATTTAGTTTTTTTGCTAGAAACATTTTTTCAAACTTATTATGAATAATTACTTTTGACCATAATAAGATTTTTTACCATGTTTTCTATCATAATGTTTATTAGAAATATATTTTGGTAATTTTTTCTTAATCTTAAGCAAGTAGGATTGAAAAGTTGTTTGCGCAACAAATTCTAAGATTTCAGCATTAATTATTGAGCTTTCAATTTTTGTACCCCATGTAAAAGGGCCATGACCTGCAACAATCACACCAGGACAACTACAAACATCTAATTTTTTTTCCTTTAATGTTTTTAAAATTAATTTGCCAGTAATTTTTTCATATCCTTTATTAATATCTTTTGAACTTATAAATTCTACAACAGGTACATCATTTTTCCAATAATCAGCATGTGTTGTTCCAATAAGTGGTATTGGTTTTCCACTTTGTGCCCAGACTGTCGCATAGGTTGAATGAGTATGAGTTATACTTTTAATATTTTCATTATTTTTATATATTTCTAAATGTGTTGGTGTGTCTGTAGATGGCTTTAGTTTCCCTTTTATTTTTTTTCCAGTTTTAATATTTACTATAGGCATATCATTAGGGACTAAACTTGAAATTTTAGCACCACTAGGTTTAATTACAAAGTGATCCTTATCGAGTCTTAAACTGACATTCCCAAAGTTATGAATAACCAATTTTTTTTGTATTAATTTTTTGTTTTGATTAATACAAATTGATGCAAGTTTTAAGTAATTCATAATTACAATTTTTATATACTTAAATTAACTCATTAATAGTTTTAATTTTAACTTTTTATTTATATTATATTTGTACAAGTATATAAATTAAATTATACTCCTATCATTTTAGTAAATTAAAATTTTAATAGTTTAATTTTTTTTTTCTATGATATTTATACAAAATGAAAACAAGTACATCACAAATTAATTTATTCATATTTTCATTTTTAATTTTATTTTTTATAATTTGGAAAACCAATATTTATTTATTTCTTGGTATAGAAGAATTTTATATTAAAGTTTTAACTCAACATATTAATATTTTATCAACTGATAACATTTTAATATTAACTGGAGATGAATCAGATAGAAAGTTTTTAAGAAAATATAACTTATTTTTAGTATCATATTTTTATACACAAATAAGTCACATTTTACATTATCTTAATTTAGATATTAATTTAATAATATATTTTCGTTATGCATTAATTTCATTTACATTATCGGGAGGAATATTTTTTTTATTAAAATGTGTTGAAAAAATAAGTAGTGCAAACACGTATGTAATTTGGATTTATATTTTATCTACAGTAAGTTATATTGTAGTTATGGGAGGAATTGCTGATCATGCTTCTCATTATGAATTTTTTTTTATTTCTGCCTGCCTATATTTTTCAATGAATAAAAAAATTATTATGTTTATTTTATTTAGCTTTTTTGCAGTTGCAAATAGAGAAACAGGAATTTTAACTTTTTTTATATATTTTTTATTTAATAGAAAAAATTTTAAAACTTTTCTTATATCAATGTTACCGGTAATTTTTTTTATATTATCAAATATAAGTTTTCTTTTAGAATATCCTTTTGATTTCAGTAAAATTATTTTTGTATCTAACAAAGCTGATCGGTCTCTTTTCGATATTTTTAGCATGGATAAAAAAAAAGCTATTGGTGGTTTACTCTTTACTTTAATCATCTATTGCCCACTAATATATTGTGTAAAACAATATAAAATTTTTATTAATATAAATTATAATTTATTATTTTTTCTATATGTGTTTGTTGTAAATTTTGGATCATTTGTTGGAAACATATATCCTCAGCTAATAATTGTTCCATTTTTATCTTTAATATTTTTTGGAAAGAAATTAAAAACACCCGTCAAACTAAATTGATTTAATTAAATTGTTTGAGCATAAATTTGTAAAATTTTTATGTGTATTAATTCATAATAAAATTTTTTTAATGCTATGAATATCTAGACTTCAGTATTTCAGATTATTTAAATGGGGCTCTATTTATCTACATGTGTATAACGCAAATATTCTCTTTAAATTTAAGCTAATTTTGTTTTCACTTGAGATCGACTGAAGACAATTATTACCCACCAAAATAATTTTTACTATTTAAGAAGTTGAGATATAAAGAAATACAGATATAACAATGAAATTTATTAATGCCCTCGTGGTGAAATTGGTAGACACAACGGACTTAAAATCCGTGCCTTTTTGGAGTGCCAGTTCGAGTCTGGCCGAGGGCACCACTAGATGAAGGATAAAGTATATTTAATTTTTGATAAAACGAAGGCTTCTTTAAAGATTAAATCAATCTTAATTAAAAAAGTTAAAATTACTTCTTTAATAAAATCCAACGTAATAATTGTTTTAGGTGGAGATGGTTTTATGCTTCAAACTTTAAAAAAATTACACAAATATAAAAAACCTTTCTATGGAATTAATTCTGGTAACTATGGTTTTTTGATGAATAAATTTTCTAATAAAAACTTTAGTAAAAATTTGAATATCTCTAATAGTATAAAAATTTATCCTCTACAGATGACCGTTACTAATAAAAATAATCAAACAAAAAAATCAATAGCTATCAACGAGGTGTCAATATTAAGACAAAGCAAGCAAGCATCATCAATTTCGATTACCACTAATAAAAAAAATATTATTAAAAACCTAATCTCTGATGGAGTGTTAGTTTCAACACCAGCGGGTAGTACTGCTTATAATTTATCAGCACATGGACCAATTCTAAATTTAGATTCGAGAAAACTAGCAGTTACTCCCATTAGTCCTTTTAGACCTAGAAGATGGAAAGGCACAATTGTTAGTGATAAATCTAAAATTTTAATAAAAAATTTAGATACAAGTAAAAGACCTATCAGCGCAGTAGCAGATAATTTTGAAGTTAGAAATGCAAAAATAATTAAAATTCAAGCTAATAAAAAAATTAGCTTTGAATTATTGTACGATAAAAAAAACAGTCTTTATAAAAAGATTAAGATCGAACAAGCTAGAAAAGAGACCTCAAATGATTAAAAAAGAAAATAATTAATGAAATTTTTTTTATCCATTATTTTTTTTATTTTTTTTCTTAGTGGTTGTGCTAAGCATGTGGGGATCCACAATAAAGATGACTCAAGCTTATTTACCTCTTCATTTGAAACAAAAACTGGTGGAAGTATAAGTGATCATATACTTTTTGGTAAAGGCTCAATTGAGCTAGTTAATATAGCAACATTACGATGTAAAAAAATTAGCACAAAACATAAAGTTAAAAATTTTAGACGAACATTTCTTGGAACCATCATAACGGACCAAATGAGCTTATATGAGTATGATTGTGAAAAGGATGGTTAAGTTAATAATTAGTTTTTAATATTTTGGGATTTAATTACATACATTTGTAAATCTGAATTATTTTTAGGTTTAATAAAAATATCATATATGTTATATTTTTTTAATGATTTCCTCTAAATTAATTAAACTCATTTTTATATGTAGAGATGAAAAAAATTTTCAATTAAAAAACTTTAAAAATTTACCACCTTTGAAAAAAAAAGAAGTTAATTTTTTTTAAATCAGCAATGAAAGATAAAGAATTATCTAAAATATAAAGATGAATCTTAATAACAAATCATATCGTGCTGACATACAGCTTTTAAGGGGTATTTCAGTATTATTAGTAGTCTTTTATCATTTAAATATTTCTGGTTTTGATAATGGTTATCTGGGAGTTGATATTTTCTTTGTTTTAAGTGGTTTTTTAATGGCTAAGTTAACTGACAAAATAAGCTCACTTGAGTTTTACATAAGAAGATTAAAAAGGCTACTCCCAGCTTATTTAGTAACAATCTTTTTTACTACATTGGCAGTTTTTTTCATAACTTACCCTGATGCAGTAAACCAGCATTTGGATCGACTTTTTTTTGATTTATTTGCATTAAGTAATGTTTCTTTTTGGACTGAAAGTTCCTACTTTGATACCATAACTTTTAAACCGTTATTAAATTTATGGTCGCTTGCAGTTGAACTACAGTTTTACCTTATAGCACCGTTTCTACTCCCTTTTTTACGTAAACAAAAAATTATACATTTTATAATAATGTTTGGCTCGCTCGCTGCCTCATTAGTTATTCTTACGATCTCTCCTAAAACCAGTTTTTTTATGCTCCCTACTAGAATATGGGAATTTTTGTTTGGTGCGTTTGCTGCTTGGTTTATTTTAAGTGATAAAGAATCAAACTTACAAAAATATTTACGATTTTTATCGATTTTCACCATAGTAGTAGTTCTTGCATTTTACCCGCTTTCTCCAGACTCTTTTAATATTTTGACTGGGCATCCAGGGCTTGCAGTATTAATCGTAGTTGCAGGAACTGCAATTTTACTTGTTTTAAGAATTGATAAAATAATTAGTATTCATAGTAGTATTGTAAAAGGTTTAATCAAGCTGGGTGATTATTCTTATTCCATATACCTAACGCATTTCCCAATCATTGTTCTTGTAAATTATAGACCCTTTCGTGGAAATATTTTGGGTTTTGATACTATGTGGAATCTTGCTGTGATACTGATTCTCACATTTATTTCCTCATACATTCTTTACAACTACGTAGAAAGCCTAAGGTATGCAAAAAAAATAATAATTTTATCACTAAGTGTTGTTTTCAGTTGTGTGGTGCTGGGTGTTTACGGCTCACATATCAATAGCTTAAGATTTAGTGAAAAAGAGCTAGCAATATTTAATGCTGCGCAAGATAGAGGACAACAACGCTGTGGTAAACTTTTTAGAATTCTTAACCCAACATCAAATATCTGTCGATTAGGAAAGGTTAATAGCAAAAATAGAATTCTCTTGCTTGGAGACAGTCACGCGGACTCATTGAAGACTGCGTTTACTAATGCAATGGATAATGTGAACTACTCCACTTATTTTCATATTAGTTTCAATCCACTAATGTCTGAAAGAAGCAATAGTAAAGTCATTATGGATGAGACTTTAAAAAATAAAGTAGACTCAGTAGTTATTCATTTTAGCTTAGGTTTATTCAAGAATTCAGACTACGTTCTACAATTAATATCATTTTTAAATTTGATGAAAGAATCGAATGTTCGCGTGTTCTTTATTGCTCCGGTACCCACATATCTAGACGTGTCTGTTCCCATGGAGTTGTTTAGTCAGATTAAAGATCAAAACTATCTATTCCCTTCTATAACACAATCAGATTATTATTTAGACAACGATAGCTTTTTTAAATTTATCAAAGAGAACAATATAGATAATTCTTTTATTTTTTATCCCCACTTAGTTATGTGTCCCGTTGAAGAGTGTATTTATGAAGAGAATGGCTCTCCGTATTACTTTGATAGTCAGCATTTAACTCTTACTGGTGCAAGAATTTTAAATCCATTGCTTAATAATTTGGCACAACGTTTGAAAAACTAGGTTGCTATGTGTGAGAATTTAATATCATCTCAAACATGTTTTGAACGCAACTAAGTTATTATTTTTAAGCCTCTACATAATAATATTTAAATTTATTGTAGCAATTGTATAATAAAATCTATAAAAAAAATTAATGAATGTACCTATAATTATACCTTTGCCTAAAAAAACGCTATGTTTCAATTTATAAACTTTAAAAAACTCAGTGATTAATTCTAAAAGTCAAACGCTTATTACAGGAACCTACCGTTCAGGTAGTGAGTACCTAACATTATTACTAGATTCACATCCTGAATTATCTGCAACAATGTATAGAGTAAACCTTATAAGATTTATATTTAAACAGTATGATCCAATTTCAAATCCAAGAAATCTTGAATTGGCTTTATCAGATACAAACAAAAGATTATTTACACGATATAATATTCAGTTTGATTATACAAAAGTATTAAAAAAAATAATTGGCATTGTCTCTTACAATTATGGAAATATTTATGATGCTATTATGTGTGATTTGTATATCAATGAAAATTGTACTCATTGGGCTGAAAAAAACCAATTAATGTGGAGAGAAATACCTACATTTATTGGTATGCTGCCCAATGCTAAAGCTGTTCACGTAGTTCGTGATCCACGATCAGTGTTAGCATCTTTTAAAAAATATACTAAATATAAATATCCTGCTTGTATAAGTTCAATATTTAATTCATATGATGCTCTTAAAACAGCAATAGAGCAAAAACAATACTTATATCAATCTGTTAAATTAATAAGATATGAAGATTTAATTGACTCTAGCGAAGATATAATCCAAGAAGTTTGGAAATTTATTGGGTTAAGTACAAATCATGATATTAAAAAAGATAATTTTTTAGATAGTTATGGTAAAAAATGGTTTTCAAATTCAAGTTTTCATAAAAATATTAAAAATGATAAATTTGATAACAATTCTGCAAAGATGGGATGGTCAGAGAGGTTGGAAAGAGAAGAAATTATGTTAGTAGAATTAGTTTGTGGTGAATTGATGGAATTTTTTGGATATAAGAAGATTTTTAAAAATATTGATGAGAGTGAGGCTATTAAGGTATTTAAAAATGATGAAAAAATTGAAAATTATTATTTCAATTGGAAAAATAAAAGAGTAGGAATTGAAGAATTTCCAGCTGATCCTCTGGATAAATTAACTTGGGAGTAAGATATATGAGTGAAGTCAAAAATTCTGCAGAAGTTTGTGTTGTTAATGTAATTGATGCTGAGGGTCCTCTATATGAATCTATAGGTGCAAAATTTGATAGAATAAATGATCTTTTTAGCATTAACCATTTAGAGAGAACAAAAGAAAATTTTCTGAAATTACAAAATGGAGAAATTGATTTAGGAGGAGTTGAAAAAAAAATACAAAAAGTTCTATCAAAGCATTTGGTTAATTATAATGATACATGGGATAAAATTGACACAATGTTAGAAGAATTAATGACTGAGAAATTTAGAATGTCTATCCCAGATAGTTATGGAAATGGGTGGAAATTTACATGGCACTGCTTAGACCACGTTAATTATGATTATAATCCTAGACGTAGAGATATTGGTTTTCATAAAGTTTATGATCATTATTTAGAGTGGTTGAAGAGATACCCAGATTTAGGTGATGAATTAGAATGGCATTATCATCCGATGTCGGTTTACAAAGATGCTCATAGATGTGCAACTTTTTACTTTAGTAGTGATCTAGTCTATCAAATTCTTGCAAGAAAAATAATAGAGAGAAACTGGTTCCCATCTTGTTATAAAGCAGGATTTGAAGCTGAGAGACCTGATAGTAATTGGTTCATAGAGCAATGGTTTCCTTTTGATATTACAAATATGGCTGTTGATGACCCAAAACACTTTGATTCAACTATTGATTTTAAAAATGGTAGATCAGGTAATTGGAGAAATGCTCCTTCAGATTGGAGTATTTACAATCCAAGTCATGACAATTACCAAGTACCTGGGAATTGTAGAAGATTTATTGGGAGAGCATTAAAGGTAAAGAATAGACTTGCAAGCATTGACCTAAGAGAAACTGAAAAGGCTTTTAGCAAAGCAGCAAAAGAACGAAAACCTGTTTTACTTGGAGTAACAGGTCACGATTTTAGAAATCTTGCAACTGAAGCAGATTTTGTTAGATCTCTTCTGCTTGAAGCAAACAAAAAATACCCAGAAGTGAAATTTAGATATTGTTCAGTTAAAGAAGGTTTCAACAGAGCTATATGGGGAAAAAATAATAATGAAGAAGCTTTAGAGCTTGAAGCTGAGTTCTTTCCTAAAACCTCGAAAGATGTGCCAAACATAATAATAAAGTGTGTTAAAGGAAAAGTTTTTGGACCTCAACCTTTTCTAGCAATAAAAACAAAATCGAGAAGATTTATTTATGATAATTTAGATTTTATAGATGAAAATACTTGGGGATATGCTTTTCATGGTGATACCCTTCCATTAGATGATGTGGGTAAATTATCTATTGCAGCAAATGATATATATGGAAATACTTGCATAAAACATATTATTTAATATTAATTTTATTGAGTGATGGTGCCCCCGCATGGAGTCCAACCGCGGACCTTTAGATTATAAATCAATTGCTAAAGTTTAAATAATGATTTGTTTGTAAGCATAAATTTAAAATATTTTAATCTGGTTACATTATGGGCACATTGGTAAAGTTTTGAAGATGAAAAAACCTTAAGGGATTGCAGTTCTTGGATTGTTGTTGAGCGCATGTATATCAAAAAATGAGAAATCAAATAACCATTCCTTATAAATATAGGACTGTTAAGCAAGTAAAGAAGGCTTGTGAAAATCAAATGAAAAAAAATTTAAATGATAATACAAATGCTAGATTCAACGTAGGTAGCTTTTTAATAAGAGTTATGAAGGGCATGCAAGAAGATTGGGCTTGTTACCCTTTTAGATAATTAAAAACTATAAAAAAAATATCGGTTACATACTAATAAACAGACACTTATTAAACTTTATAATTAATTGGTGGACAAAACAAAAACCACTGAAGTATTAAAAGATCTTTTGGTTATTTTTTTTACTTTATATCCATATTTGTTAATCACATTAAGACAATCTTCTTTACTTACATAAAAGTTATTAATACCCAAAAAAATTACACCATCTTTTAATAAAAATTTTTTTGCTTCACTCAAGAATGTTGACATCATTTCAGTTCCATCATCTCCACTATATGTAATTTTAGGATATTTAATATTATTATCTTTTACCTCAGGAACATAGGGTGGATTAAATGATATTAAATCAAATTTATCATGAACATTTTTAAATAAATTAGATTGAAATATCTTAATATCATTTTTAGAATTAAAAATACTGTTACTTACAAAATCTTCATAGATGTCAACAGACACAACTGTGGATGTAGGATTATTTTTTTTGTAGTATTGACCTAATAAAGCAAATTGTCCACAGCCCATATCTAGATAATTTTTTTTATTAGTAAAATCCAATTCTTTTTTTAATACTAAAGTTGTTAAGTCCCAGAAGCTTGAATGACAATACTTTTTTATTTGTATGTCCCAAATAAAAAAAGTCACTATTTTTGAAGATCTTAATAAATTTAATATAAATAAATAAATTTTTCCAAACATTAAAATAAGGTTTCTCGATATTAGTAAGCTTTATGGTGCCCCCGCACGGAGTCGAACCGCGGACCTATTGATTACAAATCAATTGCTCTACCAGCTGAGCTACAAGGGCATAATTGATTTCTATTAAGAAATCTTAGACTAATCAAGAATTTTTTTTCAAATAACTTAAATGATGAAACACAATTGCTGCACTATTTGAGATATTTAAGCTTTCTACATCTTTATTTATATCAATCTTAACTAAAAAATCTGTATACTTTCCAGTATGTTCTCTCATACCAAATCCTTCAGATCCAAATAAAAGAACATTTTTTCCCTCCCATTTAATATCTGTAAAGTCTTTTTCTCCTCTTGCGTCAAATCCATAAACCCAAAAATTCTTTTCTCTTAAATTTTTAAGTGTGGAGTTTATATTTGATACTTCGAAAATATTAATATGCTCCATGCAACCACTTGCAGCTTTATACATAAGCTTACTATCAGATGGAAATTGTCTTTCTTTAACTATTAATCCGTCTATATGAAATGAAGAAGCACTTCTAATTAATGATCCAATATTTCTCGGATCAGTTACTTCATCTATACAAACAAATGTTAGATTATTTTTTCCTTTTATAAATTCTTTTAAGTCTGGTTGATCGATATGCTCTACTTCAGCAATATAACCACCATGCATCATTTGATCTTTAGAAGTATACTTATCTAATTCTTTTTTTGATT
>Ga0209383_1001249_pt1 | contig 15988 bp, 14 predicted proteins | sample CoawatmetaG02DNA_FD_187510 | JGI IMG/M metagenome (GOLD analysis project Ga0209383, IMG submission 187510) | Marine microbial communities from the West Antarctic Peninsula - Coastal water metaG029-DNA (SPAdes) (version 2) | ecosystem: Environmental > Aquatic > Marine > Coastal ... | reverse complement strand
CAGTCAGAGTAATCTGTTTACCTTCAGCGGGAGTTATCGTGTCTAAAGGGATGTTCTTTTCTGCTGCGTACGCCTCCGCAGTTTCGGTAGCATTGCGCCTCACGCCTTGTTTCTTAGCGGAAGACTTCGTTTGCATACCGCCTAGGGGCTGCTGCTGTTGAGTTTCTTTAGGCCCACGTTCTTTAACTTGTGCTTCTAACTGCGCTAGTGCCGCCCTGTTTTCGGTTGCTATGGCGGCATCTCTAGCCTCTGCCTCTGCAACATCTAGGGTACCTTCAAATAGTACGGCGTATTCCTTCTCTATAGCACGTTTTTCTTCTGCGGCTCTAGCCGCCTTAGTTTCGTCTTCTGCGAGCAGGGCTTCAATCTCAGCCGTCTCTTCTATGTCCTGTATCTGTTCGTCTTCCGCACGGTCTACCATGTCGGGTTGTTCTTTTATCTGGTCATCATCTTCCAGACGCCTTGCTCTCTCGGTCTCAGCGTCTTGTTCGGCCATAGCATCAGCCATTTCAGCGTCACTCATACCCTCGGGTGCGCGTGCGGCTACTCTCGCAGCTTCTTTTTCTGCCGTTGCTTTTTCTAGTGGGAATAAGTCACCAGTTTGTCTACGTGCTTGTTCCGCCGCATCATCTTTAACTAGCGAGGCTAGTCCTTGTTCCCTATCTTGTACTTCAAGGATAGCATCACGTTCTGTAGCCCTGCGTGATTCGGCGTTGCCTTGCAACTCTTGTGCGCGTAAGTATACCTGTGCTTCAGGGTCATCTATTGGCACGTTTTCACGTACGGAGCCATCAGGCATGGGTATATTAACGGTTTCAGGTAAGGAAGGCAGTCCAAATACTTCTTCTACGGCTTGTTCATCAGACTTGTCATCCTCCGCTATTGCGCCGTCGGTACCTACAGACTTACCACCTCTACGCCCTGCAATGAGGTCTGCAAAGACTTGTATTATGGCACCTGCACCACCGCCTATGGTAGCTTCATCAAGCACACCGGCATTGAGTAGTTCAGCTTCGGCGTCATACCCACGGGCGTTAAGGTTCTGTAATATTGCGGCTGCGGCTTCCTGTGAGGCTTCCGCTACGCCCGTAGTTGCCCCACTACGAATACGATCTTTAATGTTTTTTAAGTCGTTAGCTTCAACTTTTTCTAGTACTTTAGCTACGCCGGGAATTTGAAGTCCTTTGGCGATTCTACCTAGGGGAGCTAGTTCTAGCAGACCAATAGCTGTACCACGGAACGTAGCAGAACTTCTTTCTTCTTCGGTAGCACCAAAATCGCGTGCGCGTTCGCTTGCTTCACCAGCACCAGCACCACCGGCAATAGCAGCGGCAGCGGGCAAGGCGGCAGGGCCAAGTAATGCGGTAGGCAGTAAGGCACCAATAGAACCAATGCCAGAGGCTAGCTTATAGGTTAGTGATTCTTTGTCTCCACCTTCGGGACGGAAGGATGAGGCTACAGATTGAATTTTGTCGCGGGCTTTAAGTTCTTCTTCCTCTTCGAGTAGGGCAGCGCCACCTAAAGCAGCAGACTCGTACATGCCAATAGCACCGGAGGCTAGACCTTTACCTACGTTCTCAAAGAACCCTGCGCCACCACTATCTTTTTTTGCTAGTGGGCCATAGGTCTGTTCTAACCTACGCGTACTTTTATTAATTTGTTCTTGCAAGTACTGCGCTGCTTCGACATCATTAGCTGCGCGAGCACGTACTACCGCGTCTTTTAGTTGCTGTATAGTGGCCATACGGGTACTTACCTACAGTTAAGGTTGTATATACTTATTTGCGCTAGCTGCTCTAGGATCAGGATCGGGAGCAGTACCAGACTCGGGCTTACCAGTTAGTAAATTACTGAAGTAGTCAATGCTATCATCAATCCCAGTTTCTTCTAGGATTTGATTAACCTCTACCTCGAAATTTGCTAAAGTATCTGCTTCATCTGTAGTAAGGGTTCCGTTAGCTTGCTTGGTTCTTAGTATTGAAACTTGAGGACTAATACGGGCATAAAAATCTTCTTTAGCCTTTCTCCTAACCTCTTGAAGAGAAGATAACGCACGTCCTATCTCCGCTGTATTATTTGCCATTCCTGCGGCCTTGTTTAACTGAGCAGTAGAGATTGCTTGTAAAGCGTCAATCTTGTTTTTAATTTCGTTATGGTTTTGATCTATTTTTAGTTTAGCCTGTTGGGTAGCAGCGGCGATGTCTTCCGCAGGGAGTTTAGCCAAAGTACCTAACGCGCTTTGGCGGTCTTGATATACCCTTCCCATAGCACGCCCCGCTTCGGCGTTTATTTCCGTTGCTATCTTAACGTCGTTGTCCATGCGTTTTTGTTCTATGCCTAAACGTTGCGTTATACTAGCTTGCCTACTTGCTATAGTGTTCTCATCAAACTTGCCTCTAGCAATGCTAGCCCCACGACCAGTACCACCTTCTATAAGCCCTCTGATACCCGCATTAGCGCGTTCTCTTTTTAAGCGTGCTGGGTCTAGCAGTTCTGTATCTAAAACTTCTTTTTCTTTTAGGTATTTGTTGTACGTAGCTTCTTGTCCCTCCCTGTCAAGCCCGCCCTTAGACTTATCTGCGCCACTCATCCTAGTAATTGTATCTTGTTGGGCTTTAGAGGGATCGGCTTTTGCAGACTTTTGCAGTGCAGATAGTACTTTGTTATCTTTAAGTCTGTCTGTTACTTGCGTTTGGCCTATACCACTCGTGTCAACGGTTTTGTTTAAGTCCTCCGTAGATAACCCAACTATACCAAGCATAGATTCAACTTCAGCTCCACCAGCGGGAGCTTGCCCCACAGGAGGTTGTCCCGCAGGAGGTTGTCCCGCAGGAGCTTGCCCAGTAGGAGGTTGTACCGCAGGTGCGGCGAGCACAGTGCCAGCCCCAACAAGGGGAGCACCAATACCCGTAGTGGAGGGGTCAGGAGCATTAGCCTTAGCTATCTGCTCTATTGCGGAAGGTTCAAGTCCCGCTATACCTTTTATTTTTTGAGCCGCAGCAGCGGCAGACTCTTTTGAAGCCGGAACGCTAGAACGCCCCTGTAAATCTCTTTTCCCGTATTTTTCTGTCTGTATAATATCGTCTATCTTTTTATCGTCAGCTTGAGGAAATACGTTTGGGTTGGCTTTTCTGAACGCTTCCCTTTCTGCGGCGCTCACAGAAATACTTTTCGATGTAGCTGCTCTTTTGGCGGGAGCAGCCTTACCAATTTGCTTAATAGCTTCTTGCCTACGCCTTGCGGGGGTTGCTTGAGGAAATACAGAAGGGTTATTTTTCAGCCACTCCTCAATATCTTTTTCTGATACTTCCCCCCCTGCGACATAGCCAATAATTCCACCTTGAGCCATGCCTTGCATGTTAGGACGAGGCTGACTAGCGATACCTTGCGGTGCGCTTTGAGGCATGGGAGGGCGTTGACCTTGAGGTCTCTGAGGAGGTATACCCATAGCTTGTTGTTTCTGTTGAGATTGTTTTTGTTTCTGCCCAAGAACCCCAGCTACTTGTCCAGCCATCTCGTTCTTGTTCATACTCACTAACTGCTGCTCGTATTGCTCTGCTATAGTGCTTGGAGTCTGTTCAGCTTTTAGCGCCATTTCCCTAGAAGCGGATTCTTTTTCAGTTTTCAGCTTCTGCATGGCGAGCAAATCCATCAACTCTTGATTCTGAGAGTATCTTTTTTGTAATGCTTGAGGGTTACCTCGGTAAGCATCCGCTTTTTGCTCTACTAACTTATCTATGCCGCCTGCTTGTAACATGGGTATCTCCTAAAACTTTAAATTCTATTACGAGTATTTTGCCGCTATTACCGCCGGAGTAATACTAGGGTCAGCCGCATATTCAGCCTCTACTTCCGCTGCGGTCGCGCCTCCAAACTGCCATTCACCAGTACCCTGAGAACCTCCGCCTAAATACTTGTTGTATATATCTTCTATGGTCTCTGCTGTACCTGCGTACTGTGCTGCGGTACTAGGGGCGTTGTAAGAAACTGATTGTGCTTCTAGTGGCAACCCTTGCAGTAGTGACTGCATATACTGTACTTGCTTGTAAGGGAAGTCACGTTCTTCTTTAAACTGTGCGTAATCTGCGGCCATACCTTCGCTTTCGATGCCGCGCTGAGTAGCACCTGCACCTTCTTGTCTAGCGAGTACGTCAAACCCGTACTTATTACTCTTGTCTCGATCTAAGTTAAACTGCTCTCTCGCCCTGTCATATGCAGAGGCGTAGCCCTTACCTGTTATATCTGCTAGGTTAGTCTGTAGGTTGCGTTGATTTTCCATATCCATAAGAGCCTGACGTGAACCACCGAACGCCCCTGCCTGCGTCATGCGCCCTGCATTAGCTATACGGCTTATCTCTGACTGACGGCGAGCTTCCTCTAGTTGCGGGTTAAGCGAGGACATCAAGTATGGGTTCATACCTGCTTGAGCGTCTGCTGCGGTAAAAGCGTTAACTCCCATATTAGTAGGAGCTTGTAGACTACCAATACCTGCAAACGCCTGCTGCTGTAGCCCTGACTCTCCAGCACTAAGCGGGCCTTGGTAGGCTTGATACGCCTGATTACCCAGTGCTTTACCTTGTCCGAGCATGTCAGTTACATAGTCGCCAGCCCAGTTAGATAGACTAGATTCAGTTCCCGCTACTTCCCCTATAATAGGATCAACACCCCCTGTTGAGGTATCTCCTCCGCCCACTACCGCGTTTGCGTCGTCTTCGCCAGCGTAGTTAGTAACTTTAGGTTGATTCTTATAGACAGAACCACCGTAGTTATACGCGGCTATTCCACCACCTTGAGCCATAGTAGGCATAAACTTGTTAGGGTCTATTTGTTTACCCTGTTCTGGATTACCCGTACGTTCCATACGTACATTGTTCATCATACCGTGCAACTGGTTAGCTCCTGCATCAGAGTTACCGTTGCCTAGGTGACTTACTACGTCAGCAGGAATAACGAACTCGCCGTCACTAAGACGGGCTTCTTGCTTACCATCAATGCTTGCTGGCACATCGTCAGCCATGCCATCAGTCTTACCACCTAGGTAGTAACCGTTATGTGCAGAGGCAATACCACCCATAGCTAGACCTTGAGGGGCTTGAGGATTCTGGGCCTGTCCTAACTGTTGCGCCTGTGCTTGAGCCGCTGCCCGTGCTTCCTCTACCGTAGGTGTTGGCGTGTTAGGGCGTTGGGCAAACTGATTGTCTGAGAAGTACCTACGGCCTTGGCTTCCCGGCCTGCGGGCAGGCTGTCCTTCAGTAGGTTGCTGCATAGGTACTCGTTCGCGCACAGCTTGTAGTTCAGGAATCTTGCCCTGATAACCTATTTTTGGGATGTCTGGTTGGAAGAATTGGTTAAGTCCACTAGTTGCGGCACCTTGTAAAGCCCCACTAACTAAATCGCTATTAAAAAACCCTTCTGCCATACCGCCGTCAGCCGTAAGAAAGTTTACTGTATCTGAATACCAGCCCATTAGTCTTCTCCAATTATCTTTAATAGTCTATCTGTACTGTCTTTGATTATACCGCCTGACGCTTTTCTAACGCCAAATGGACTTTGCCCAAGAGGACTAGAACTAGGGCCGTACCCTCCAAATGGAGTGCCATAAGCCTGCTCTTGTTGTTGGTTAGCGAATATAGTATCAAAACCATACTGCGGGCCGATTTTCGCTAGTCCCATCTTCTTAGTAGTAGCTACTGTAGGCTGCGCGGCTTGCATCTCCGCTACCCTACGTATTTCGTCATCAAACTTGTTGAGTCTTTGGTTCTGGTCAATCTGAGTTTGAACCTCAAACTGCCGTTGTTGTTCTAACTCTTGCTCTTCTTTAAACTGCTGTTCAGCTTCTTGCTTTTGCTGTGCGGCTATTGCATCGTTGTAGGCATACAAACCAGTGGATGCAAACTTACCGCCTAATGCTACTTCATTGCCACCAAAGGCTCCCTGCACAAGGGCTTGGTCAGCCGCATCAATTACACCATCGTTGTTAACATCATACTGCAATTGTTGGTCAGTGGGAACAAAAGAAGCCCGATCAGCCTCGCTAAGTACTTCTTGTTGTGCTAGGTAATCCGCGTAAAAATCTACATCTGTTGCAGTAATGTCACCGGCAGGCTTACCTACAAAGTTAGCGACATTATCTATTTCTAATCCAAGATCAGCCATACCCTCGTCAAAACGAGTTATCAGGGTTTCTTCAGTCTCACCTAACTCCGTGAGTATTTCTTCTTTAGTCTTACCTAGATCGGTAGATACATCGTCTATTGCTTTAGAAAGGGCTTCATCCGCAGTTAAGTTCTGGTCTTGGTACTCCTTCATCTTATACAAGATGTCGGTTTCCATGTCGCCCAGTTTAGTAGCTACATCCTCAAACCCAGTTTCAAACTCTTCACGTAAGTTATCTTCTGTAGTACCTAAAGCGGTTAGTATAGCTTCTTCAGTTTCACCCAAATCACCTGCAACTTTAGCAATAGCTTCTTCTATGCTATCACCTTGAGCTAATAGGTCTTCTATCTCTTTGTATATACCTGTAGCGTCAGCAGATTCATCCTCTTCTGTATCAGGGTCATCTTCTACTGCACGGATACCTACTTTATCAGCGATTACATCTCTTTCACCCGTTGCTATGGCCTCTCTAGCTATGGCAGCTTCTTCCGCCAAACGTGCAGCTTCTGCTGCGGCTAATCTAGCGGCTTCTTGCGCGGCTTCTCTGTCAGCTATATCCGCTAATCTAGCTACTTCTGCCAATCTATCTGCTTCTTCTTGGGCTAATCTAGCTTGTTCGGCGGCTAATCTATCTGCTTCTATTCGAGCTAATCTATCTGCTTCTATTTGAGCTGCTTCTTCTTCAGCGGCCAATCTATCTGCTTCTGCTTCAGCGGCTAATCTATCTGCTTCTGCTTCAGCGGCTAGTCTATCTGCTTCTGCTTCAGCGGCTAGTCTATCTGCTTCTGCTTCAGCGGCTAATCTATCTGCTTCAGCTTCGGCGGCTAACCTATCTGCTTCGGCTTGGGCTGCGGCTGCTTCAGCGGCTAATCTATCTGCTTCTGCTTGTGTGGTGGCTTCAGCGGCTAAAGCGGCTAACCTATCTGCTTCGGCTTGTGCTTCAGCGGCTAACCGATCTGCTTCTGCTTCGGCGGCTAACCTATCTATTTCTATTTGGGGATCAACAGGGTCAGCAGAGGGGGGCTGTGAACTAATAGTGCCATCGTCGCTTATCCATACACGTCCGCCGTATGGCCCCAAATCTACCCACCTACCGCCTGTTCCTGATACTGTGACTGGGTCAGCAGAGGGGGGCGTTTCAGCATCGGTATACGGGCTGCTAGGGTTAGGGTCTTGGTTGTTAGGTATGCCATCCCCGTCACTGTCGTTACCATTGCCATAAGTCATAGCCCAGTACGAAGCTAACTCATCATCTAAGTCGGCATCGGGGGTTGATCCTGTGGTATTGGTAACGTCTTCAGGTGTGTAAGGTAGCCCTAGCGATTCTAGTGCATCAACAGCTTCGGCAGTGCTTGTGTAAACTTCGTCGTACAAGAAGTTCATTGCATCGGTGGCAACTTGTGGGTCGCCCAAGAAATTGTTTAGCTTGGTCTGTAATTCTTCTTGACTGTAGTTTTCGGAGTTGTTTAGAAGCTCTAACGCATCAGGGTTATTACTTATTACTAGGTCGGATACAAAGTCACCTGTAGACGCTATGCTGTATATGCCTCCAGATATAGTACCTCCTACTATCCCTCCTAACGCAGCGGCGGCTCCAACATCCCCCATTACATCAATATCAGGGTCTATTAGCGATAGCCTTCCTGACGTGTATCCGGTAGCCGCGCCTTCTTCAAAGGCTTCTGTTACGCCTTCTTTAACAGTTATTGTAGCGCCTTCTGACAACCGCCTTGATATTTCGTTGTACAGCCCTTTAAACTCTACAGGAGGCTTTCCGTTTATAAACAACTTCTCAAGTGCCATGCCACCTACGGCAAGAGAACCTATAGCCATGACTCCTGCTACGTTACCGGAATTAATAGCTAAATTTAGGGCATACTCCCGTGCTTTTATATCTTGCGCAGCTAAGAAAGCATCTCTAGCAGGGCCAGATAATTCTAATATGTCTGCTTCTTTACCCGCCATCTTCATAAAGGTAGCGTGGCCTTGCTCGTACGCACCACCTGCGGTGCCTCCCCATGCTTCTCCTACATCAGTGGCTGCGGCAGCGGTAAGACCTGCTTTTCTACCTATTGCTTGTGCGGCTTCTTGCGATAGTTCCTTTGTAAGTCCAGCACCTAAGACTTTTGCCGTAGCTCGGCCTGCTAGAGTAGCTAGACCGCCCACTAATAACGGCGCTGCTTCCTGCATGAACTCTACGGATACGTATTCTCCAAAGAATGCTGCGGGGTGGTTAGCTGCGGTTTTAAATATACCCTGCGCACCTTCCCAAAGACTCTTCTTACTCTCGTCTCCAGATACATACTCACCGTTTTCGTCGTAGACTATAGGAGTATTAGGGTCGTCTTTACGCTCTAGCCCCGCTTGGAACTCCCGCATACCGCCAACGGCTTCTTTGTATCCTGCGGTGTTAGCGCCTTCTCCGATTGTAGCCATATCAGCAGCAAACTTACCCGCTGCGGTACCCGCAGGGTCAGAACCAAACAAGGTAGCAAAGCCATTAAACGCTTCGATTATCCCTGCGGTTGCTCGTATACCGTTAGCGTACGCATTCTGAACAGCTTCGCTAGCAGGCGCGGTGTCTTCATCACCTTGTAGGTAGGTAGCTCCGTCTGCCAGTGCCTGTAATAACCAGTCAGGTGCGGGGGTAGCCCCTGTATTTGAAAGGTTGTTATCGTTTACTACGTCAGTAAAGGCTTGAGGGTCGTTTTCTGCTAAATCTTGCAGGGTGTCGTTTCCAGACCCAATCCCCGCGTTAGGGTTAGCTGCGTTTACTGCATTTATATCTACATCTGGTATATCCAGAAGATTCATACGGTTGCCATCAGCATCCATGTAGAATTGCTCGCCTGACTCTGAGTCGGTCTGAACTATGTCTCCTAAATGTTCATTCCAGTGAGATTCCGTAGGTACATTCGTCCAAACGCGTTGTCCTGTGTCAGAGTCTATTACTAATTCTGCCTTACCGTCGCGTATATCTGCGGTGGTCACTCCTTCAGCTTTACCAAACGTACTAGAAGTAGAGGAATACTCGTAGTTGTAGCTACCGTCATTATTTTGTGTAGCTTTAAAGAACTCTTCGCCCGTACCATCGGGGTTGTTAATAGAGCTTAGTAAGCCTTGTACAGCGTTCTGTTCGGGTATGTCTGATATGCTTCCCGACCCAGCCATAGTAGTCAGTTTTTCGCTTATAGTTTTTCTTTGGGCGTCAGTTAACTGAGAGGCATCTAACCCTATTGTTTTTGCAGCAGCATTTATTACGCCATTTACCGCCGCAGAGTTCTGTGCCGTAAGAGTAGTCTGGTTAGAAGGTAGGTTGCTAAACAATCCTTCGGTTAAATAGTGGTCGTACGCCTCTTCTTTAGTTATACCGTTCTGCTCGGCGTAGAACTCAGCGTCAAAATCAGGGCTTATGTTTTCAACTGTGGCTTGATTAATACCGGCAAACGCAGGCGCTAAAGCCCCGTTAAGTTCTTGAGTAGACTCCTCTAACGTAGCATAAGTCGCAGTGTAATTATCTACGGCTGTTTGGTAATCCGCAGCAGTGCTGTCATATAAAGGGTTTAACACCTCTAATCTAGGGGCAAGCTCGGTAGTTACTAATTCCTGAAACTGTTCTTGGTAGGCGTCTCTAGCATCTTCAGCGCGTTCTAACCTCGCTCGTTCGCTGCTGGACATACGTGACCTACCATCAGACGCTTGTAGCAGGCGCGACGGTATATCTGTTAAGCGAGCAAGTTCTTCAGACCCTTCTTTAATCTGTTGGGCTACGTCGTTTATCTCATCTACAACGGCAGTATGCGCATCTACGGTTCCTTCTACCAATAGCCCTTGATCGTTTAAGGCTGCAAACTTACCCGTTACTCTGTCCCACGCGTCTCCAAACTCTTGTTGGAATGTACCCTCGTTTATAGCCTTTACGCTCGCAGCACCAATCTGTCTGGCCAGACTACCCATAAACGCTTCTGACACATCTCCTTCAGTCATAGCGACATTCAGGGCATTTTGTACGGATATAGTCAGCATCTTGGTATTAAACAGAGCGTTATCGTCGCCTACATAGTCCCCTACGAGGTCTGACACTACTTTTGTGGTAACAACCGCAGACGAGATTATGCCCGCCATACGTCTTTCGTTGATCTCTCCAGTAGCTAGCTGGTCAGAAACACCCTGCTGCACTAAATCTCTAACTATACTACCTACGGACTGGGATTCGTTTATGTCTGGAGTGTTAGGATCGTCTTCTCTAAACCCACCTAACTCTTCTAGTTTGTCTAGTGCCCCGCCTGTACGGGCATTTACTTCCCCAAGGACTCTACCAACTCCGACACTCATACCCCCCGACAAAAATGCGTCCAAAGGGTCTTGTCCCGTTATAACTGCTCCGATAGCTTCTTTAGTACCTGCGGTAACTGCTTCGGTTACAAACGCACTTACAGCTTCATTGGATATTACGCTACCTACTGACTCCCCAACTCCCGCTGCAAATTCTCCCGCTACGTCGCCAGCTTCCATAGATACATACGATACAGCAGCGGCCTTCAAAGCATCGCCAATACTACCGCCTTCATCTATAGCATCTGCGCCCTCAATTAAAGGTAAAGCCCACGCAGCTTGCCCTGTAGCTATGGCTACAGCTTTAAGTATGGCTTTTACAGGGTCGTCTTTGATCGCCTGTATCTGAGCTTCTACCATCTTAATAACAGGTTGAAAGATTTCGTCGTCTAACCAAGAACCTACGTCTTTTATGGGTTCCCAAATTTCATCGTCGATCCAACTTCCTATGTCTTTAATGGCATCTACTACAAAACTCATACTAAGACTCCATCTCAGGTATTAGCACGAACACCGCGTACTTATCGTCTTCGGTAATACCTACATGGATATTGCCGCCAGCAGGAGTAATTAAATCTTTTAGCTCTTTTAGTACGGGCATTAACTTCTCACCATAAGATTTATCAAATTGCACGACATAATGCGTTATACCTTTTTCTTGTAGGTACTCTACATATTGCAACATGTTAGCGACAAAGTTTTCAGCGGTGTCCACGTTAAACACTCTGCCCATCATCTTAGTGCCACCCTCACGGCTGTGCCCACCGAATACTGTGTTACCAAATTGCACAACACTAGCGTTAGGCATGGCTAATTCTTGCGCTACGGATACCATAGCGGCTTTTATAGGGATGTCTCCCGTACCTACGTTTTCAGCGAAACGCATGAGTACTTCGTACCTAGGAAGTTTTTTCTTCTTGCTGTCGTAAGTCTTCATAGGTGCCCTATGTAATTTCTAAGATGCTAGCCACAACATGTAGTCTGTTAGCAGTAGCAGCGGCGACTTTTAGTATCTCTGTGGGCTGTAGTACTATAGGAGCAGTTAGTAGTTCTACTGTGGCGTTTGCGCCAATAGCTTTTGTTTTAAATAGGCTGTAAACAGTACTACCATTAGTCAAAGTAAGCGTTACAGTATCAGCATTACCGGAATCTTCCGATACTAATATAGACTTAATTATACTTGTAGTAAGGCTATCCGCAGTGTACAGAACTGTTGCGTTAGTAGTAGTTACGTCTAGCTTTGCATTTGTGTAAGTATTAGCCATTATCCTATAAACCAAGTAGTAGCTTCTGCTTGCTGGGCAAGCGTAGCATTTCGTAGGGCATTATCTAACTGATTAAAGTAGATACGCAGCACTTTGTTAAACTCTTCAAACGACTCTTGGTCGTATGCCTGCGGAGGGAACGGCAAGGCAGGAGCGCGGAAAGGTACATTGTACCTAGTATTGTCTACAGCCATTACCGTCTCCCGTCTGCTCGCATATCTATACGTGGGCTACCCAACTGCCAAGTAACTCCAATCTCGCTAGATTCTACCTTTATAGCAAGCTGGCGTCCACGTACGCGTGTGAATATCTGCCCTGTGAACTGCTCTACTGGTAACGTAGCAGTGCGCGTAATCCCTCCACTATTAGAGCCTCCTACAGAGGCTGGATCATTATACCCCGAACCGGAGTTCTGCAAGGGCAACAACGTCATGGTAGCCATAGGAGAGCCTACTTCAGAGCCGTCAAACGTAATGTCCGGCAGTATGCGCCATATAAAGGCAAACTGATGCCCGTCTTCCAGATCAAACTGTGCAGAGGATACGTACGCAGGTATAGCCGCAGTGACTGCTGTTTCGTTGTCGTCAACACCCTGCTCGTGGTTAACCAAGTTGTTACTGTACGTAGCAGCTAGTGGGTAGTTTCTTAACCCCGAATCAAGCCATGCCGTACGACTCATAGTACCGTAGTACCATACTTTCTCTAGGTAGTTGTACACCACATACCTGTCTGACACGTTAGAGTCTGTAGAACAATACCACCACCAAATCTCATGGTAAGACTCGTTAGTCCCTGCAAACACCTGCTCGTACTGCTCTGTATTAAAATCGTTGAATATAAACTTGCGTAAGTCGCACTGTAAAGGTTGAGTACGGCCATCGTACATGTAGAACTTGTCCTTACCCATCCAGTAAGCCACGCCGTTAGCGTAGGCCACAGCGTTTTGTGCAGCGATAGAGATGTTCTCACCGACTAACTGTGCAGTCCACACAGCGGGGGCACCAACGTACTGTAACGCGTATAGGGCAGAGTCAGTCCACACTAGTACTTCTTGACGTGCTTGTTTAGCAGCAACGATCTGTGTGCCGTTAGATAGGATAAGGTCGCCCGCTTGGTTAGTCGCGCTAGGTGACCAGTTAGTAGCGTCTTCTTGGTCTGACCAACGGACTAGCATGGGATTAACAGTGGAGGAGAAAATCTCATTTGCACCGAAACAAAACACAAACCTGTTAATATCAGACACGAGGATTAGCTTCTGTGACGTTGGTACTTCCGTACCTGCAAGAGCTACTGCCCTAGTGGTTAGCCCGTTTGTGGCATCCCAGCGGTATATAGAGCCATCACGCGGCCCGAAGATAAGGTCTTCACCGAAGTTAGCTTGGCTCCACAGGCGTATAGAGTCGGTAGAGGTAATACCAATGCCCCACGTACCAGAACCCCAACTACCTGCGCCCCAACCTACTAAGGGAACAACAAACGCGGGGCCAATGTTAATCTGGTATGCAGCCGTTACCGTACCACCACCTGTAGCACTAGAACTTGCATTAGTGCCCGCATCAATCGTATACACGTTAGAAGTAGTAGTTTCAGTTAGCTGATACTCGGCGTTTAGAGTAAGCCCGCCTACAGCACTTGCACCACTAAACGTAACAAAATCCCCGTCAGAGTATCCGCCGTTAGCGTCAGTAACCTCTACTATAGGCGAACCACTAGTAGTCTCAAACGGGTTAGTCAGGGTTACAGTAGCACGTAAGGGTGTGATGTCGTTGTAAGCGCCGCCGTTTTCGATGTAGAACTTCAAGTTAGTGCCTACGCCGATCAGGTTCTGACTACCTAGGGTAACCCAGTTCCATAAAGAGCGGCATACACCTAAGAATGTAGTAGCTGATATACGCTGCCACCCACCTATCTTTTCCGGCGTACCTTGGCGAAACCGTATCTTATCGCAGTCGTACCAACCACCTTCGCTAGTGTAACGCGTGTTCTCTCGGTTAATCCCTGCTTTTAACTGTAATTTTTTAAGGGGCATGTTTTACCTACTAGTAGCACCAACACATTGGCTCAGTCTTACGAGTGTCAACGTGTACGAAGGTTTTTGCAACTCCTACGGACATTCCCATAGCTGAAGCGTGTTTGACGATAGCCATGCGTTGTGCGCCCCCAGATACCTTAATATCTGCGGCAATGCCTTGTGCATGAGTTCCTAATTTTTTACCCGCTGCAACCTTTGCAGCTTCTATACTATGGTCTTTACTTCTGTACCCGCTAGTAATTGTAAACGGGAAGTCACAGACCTCGCGCAAATGCTCTAGTACTTTAAGGAACCCAGTGTCCATAGCGTTTTCGCCAGTTTCTTGGCAATCAAACTCTCCTATTTTAAAGTACTTCATTTCTATATGACTCCAAATGCTTTAAACGCTATGTATAAGCTCAAAGGCAGTATAACTAATCCTCCTGTACCCCAAAGCAATACAGCCCAAAAAAGTGCTATGTTATTTGCTATTTTATTTTTGCGTATACGCTCTGCTTTTTCTCTATTTCTTTTGCACTCAGACTGAAATTGTAGCCAGTCTTTGTACATATCTGCTCGTCCTGCATAGATCATGTACTCTTTAAGCCATTCTTCCTGCTCTTTGATCTTTTCAAGCTCCATAAAGCACTGGAGTTCTTCTTTACCTCCGCCCTTCTGGGCTTTCTTAACGATAGCTGACTTATTGTCAAAATATTCCGTGGCTTTAGCCGAAACATCATAAAGCTCTTTGCCATTAGACAAGGCTTTTTTAATGACTTGAAACGCAGCATTAGCTGCCGCTATTTCGGCTAACATTACTTTTCTCTTTGAACCCCTTTAACTTTTTCGGCAGTCCTCATCGCTCCAAGGCCAAGCATCCCCATTAGCACTGTTGTGAGCAATGAGCTATCCACGGCAGGAACCGTAAACCATATGCCTATAATAGGCGATAAAATCGTAGAGTATACAAGTGCGAAACAACATGACCAACCGACAGCGGGTCGCCATCCGGCTACGAAAAGATTTTTATGTGCCGCTTCAACCTTATTGACCTCTAGTTGACCCTTGGCAATCTCTAAGGCATGACGCTCGGCCATAGTGCTAATCTCATGCGCCAAGGCATTCTTCTGATCTTTGTCTTCGATAAACTTGTCAAGAAGACCTGTAACTGGGCCAATAAGACTGGATAAAATCGCCATCTACAACCTCTCTACAATAAACAACCCGATTATTAGGGGGTAAATACCCCACAACATAAGTTCAGACCTTTTAAATCTTTCGCTACCTGAGTCTAAGCGTTTCTCTATGTTGGTATACCGCACCGTACATTCTCTTTCGTGGGCTTCAAGTTTAAGTAACGCTTCTTTTACAGTTGCCATTATGGAGCCTTTAATCGTGTACTGGAACCTTATTAGGGTTTACATATTTTGGAATGCAATAAGCCATTACTGGCGTGTGGTACTTTTGATGCGTTCCTTGGACAGTTAATTCCTCCGCGAAATACCTGCATCTTGTTAAGCTGAACCAATATGAGGTGGCCTTCGGGTCTATGTCACCGTTTACAGTAACTACCAACATGAAGGCCAGTATCATTACTGTTTAGCTTTATTCCCCAGAAATGCAAACTGCTCAAGCACCTTGTAAGCCTTGGCAACCAGAGCATCATCTTTCGGGGTGTCTGTGTAGTTACACACAATACTAGCAATCGTTACTAGTGAAGTCGCAAGTACATACAGGTCAATTAAATAGCTCACGATGCGGTGTACCCGTTGCCTGCTGTAATAGCTGCGTTAGTTGCAGTCATGCTCTCACTGCCCCAATCGTCCTTGGCTACCATCAACTCAAGGTGCTGAGTGTTACGATCTACACAGCCTTGGCGGTCTGCGGCATCATCTTCTGCCATGCAGTTGCCTGCAATTACGTCTGTGATTAAAGCTACGCTGTGGCCCATTGCTGAGTAGTCTTGTGCGAGTTGTTCTGCTGTACGATCTTCCATTTTATTTATCCTTCTAGGGTTTCAAGTCTTGCGGTGAGTTCTTGGATTGCTTTTACCAAGATTGGTATCAATGCGGCTTCTGCTACTTCCTGAGAGCCATCTTCTCTGTCATCCCAGAGCCTAAAGCCATCCTTCAAGCCGCTATCAGCATCAATAGCTACTTTGACTTCTTGGGCTATAAAGCCGTGGTTAGTCTGAGTGTTCTTAAAGACTTCAGTGGAGTCA
>Ga0209383_1001243_pt1 | contig 16036 bp, 15 predicted proteins | sample CoawatmetaG02DNA_FD_187510 | JGI IMG/M metagenome (GOLD analysis project Ga0209383, IMG submission 187510) | Marine microbial communities from the West Antarctic Peninsula - Coastal water metaG029-DNA (SPAdes) (version 2) | ecosystem: Environmental > Aquatic > Marine > Coastal ... | reverse complement strand
AAAATTCTCAAAATACTTTAACAAACCCTTCAAATAGTTGGGCTGGAATAACAAGACAAATCACAACTACTGATTTTGAACAATCAAATGTTGAGTATATAGAGTTTTGGTTACAAGATCCTTTTATTAACAATTCAGAAAATTTAGGTGGTAAACTTAATTTTAATTTAGGTAACATTTCTGAAGATGTTCTAAAGGATGGTAGAAAACAATATGAAAACGGATTGCCTGAAGATGGAGATATTAGCTTATTAAATGAAACTACTTGGGGGTCAGTTGTGCCCCAAAATCAATCTTTAATTTATGCGTTTTCGACTCTTGGAGAAGAAAGAGAAAATCAAGATGTGGGTTTAGATGGATATGATGATCAAGACGAAGTAATTAAGTTCCCTTCTTTCTCTGAACTAGATGACCCCTCGAATGACAACTACAATTACTTCTTAAATGTAGATGGAGATATTTTAGACAGGTATAAAAATTACAATGGTCTAGAAGGAAATTCCCCAGAAACATTTACAAATACTAATCGTGGTTCATCTACTCAGCCAGATGCTGAAGATATTAATAGGGATAATACAATGAATACTATTGATAGTTATTATGAATATGAAATCGATATTACTCCAAACTCTTTGTCAGATATAAACAATGAGTATATAAAAGACAGGAAAGAGAAAACCGTAACCCTTCCTAATGGTACATCAGAAACAATTAAGTGGTATCAATTTAGAGTTCCTGTTAATGAACCTACAAATACTGTAGGAGGGATTTCTGACTTTAGATCTATTAGATTTATTAGAATGTATTTAAATGAATTTACTCAGAATACAACATTTAGATTTGGTACTCTAGAGCTTGTTAGAAGTGACTGGAGAAAATATCAATTATCTCTGGATGAAGAACTAAACAATGACAATGACATCACTAATGTAAATGTAGGGGTTATTGGAATTCAAGAAAATGAAGAAAGCTATGTTTCGCCACCGGGGGTAGAAAGAGAGCAGTTTAATAATAATAATACAATTGTTAGGCAAAATGAACAATCCTTAGTTTTAGATGTTTGTGCTTTAGAAACTGAAGACTCAAGAGCTGTTTACAAAAACATCAATGTAGACATGAGACAGTACAAAAGAATAAGAATGTTTTTACATGCGGAAGAAGGTTCAGATCCAGGACTCTCAGATGGTGATATTGTTGGATTTATAAGAATTGGTAATGATTTAACTCAAAATTATTATCAAATCGAAGTACCCTTACAAAGATCTTCTACCAACACATTAGATCCTCAATCTGTTTGGCCAGAAATCAATGAAATTAATTTGCCAATTGAAATTCTAGAATCAATAAAGTCATTAGGTATTACTAATGGTACATTAGCTAATGAGAATCCTATCTTTTATGATGTTTTTGGTGATAATCTTTTGGTCGAACCAGTAGACGAATTTTCAGAGTTTGAAATGGGTCAACATAGGGTATCAATTAAAGGTAACCCTAACTTTGGAGACATTAGAACCTTAATGGTAGGAGTTAAAAACCCAAGACAAGACAACATGGATGTCTGCGGTTCAGTTTGGTTTAATGAACTCAGATTGTCAGATATGGATAATGAAGGTGGTTGGGCAGCTATACTAACCATGGATGCTAATATCGCAGACTTTATGAGCTTAAGTGCTACTGGAAGACAGAGTACCAGCGGATTTGGAAGTATTGAGCAGGGTCCAAATGAAAGAGAGATTGAAGATAAGAGGCAATATGATTTAGTTTCAAATATTAACATAGGTCAATTGCTGCCAAAAAAATGGGAGGTATCTATACCTTTTAATTTTGGATTAAGTGAAGAGCTTATAACTCCGGAATATGATCAACAGTATAAAGACATTAAACTACAAAATAGATTAAATTCAGCTGAGGATGCTAATGAGAAAAGCCGTATTCTAGATCAATCTGAAGATTACACCAAAAGAAAGAGTATTAATTTTATTGGTGTAAATAAGCAAAAAAGTGGTGAAGGAAAGTCAAGATTTTATGATATCGAAAATTTAACATTAAATTATTCTTACAATCAAGTTGAGCACAGGGATTATGAAATAGAAGATTTGTTAGATCAAAATATTAGGGCTGGAGCAGCATATAATTTTAATTTTAATTCTATAAAACTAGAGCCATTTAAGAAAAATGATTCCTTGTTCACAGGTAAGTATTTTAAAATTTTAAAAGACATAAACTTCAACCTGTTACCCACAAATATTTCAATTAATACAGATTTTATCAGACAGTTTAATAAACAAAAATTCAGGCAGTCTGAGTTGACAGGAGATAATATTTCTGTTAATGAACTTCTTAGGAGAAACTATAACTTTGACCTTCAATATAATTTCAATTATGTAATCAGTGATGCTCTTAATTTTAGTTATAATGCTTCTAATAATAACATAGTTAAGAATTACTTTGTAGAGGATAATATAAATGGAGAACAAGACTCTTCTCTTGATGTTTTTGATAAATTTTTTGATATTGGAGATCCTAATAGACAATCCCAACAATTTGCAATCAATTATGAGCTTCCCTTAAATAAAATCCCAACATTTAGTTTTTTAAGAGCCTCATATTCATATACTGGTGATTTTCAATGGCAAAAAGGATCTGATTTGTTTGGAAATTTAACTTTAAATGGAGAGACTTATGACTTAGGAAATACGATATCTAATGCTAATACCCATAATATAAATAGCTCATTAGACATGTCAAAATTCTATAAATATATAGGATTAGTTAAAAACAATAACAGAAAATCTGGTGATAAAGATCGTGGTACAAATGCCGCTCGAAGTCAGAGAAATTCACCAACTAACAAAAAGTTTAATTTTAAAAATACTGTGATTGACCTTTTAACTAGCGTTAAAAGAATACAGTTAAATTATTCAGAAAACAATGGATCGTTTTTACCAGGGTATTTACAGACACCAGACTTTATAGGGTCTTTTAAACCTTCGCTTGGTTATGTTTTTGGTAGCCAAAGAGATATTAGATATTTAGCCGCAAAAAATGGGTGGCTAACTGTGTTCCCTGATTTCAATCAGCAATATACCGAGGTTACAAATAAAAATTTAACTTTTTCTGCAAACCTAACCCCAATAAGAGATCTAAAAATAGATTTAACTGCAGGGAGGACTTACTCAGAGAATTTAACTGAAAACTTTAATACTATAGATGAAAATGGCGATGGTCTTAGTGATGATTATAATCCTTTAATTCAAAATACTTTAGGGAATTTTAATATATCAACCGTTTTAATAAAAACAGCATTTTCAAACAGTGATGAGAATAGTTCTGAAACATTTGATGCATTTAGAGAAAATCGTTTAGTCATTGCAAGAAGACTAGCTTTAGATGCTGGAATTGATTTTAATAATGCTAGTAATTTTGAAAATGGAGATTTGAACAGTTTCCCATTGGGTTATGGTAAAACTAATCAATCGGTGTTATTACCAGCCTTCTTGTCTGCTTACACAGGTGATGACCCATCTACATCTAGCCTAGGTGCATTTAGAGATATTCCTATTCCAAACTGGACATTAAAATACACAGGATTAATGAAGTTAAAATGGTTTAAAAAGAATTTTAAAAGACTGTCTATCTCTCATGGTTATAATGCGATGTATACTATTAATCAGTTTAGATCTAATTTAGATTATAATGAGGGTAATCCAGCTTTAGATTTTGTTTCTCAAAATCCAAATGTTTTAGATCAGTCGGATAATTATAAAAATGAATTTTTATACAGTAATATAAATCTAATGGAACAATTTAGTCCTTTGTTTAAGTTAGATTTTGAAATGAAAAACTCCATAAAAATTTTGGCAGAAGTTAAAAAAGATCGATTACTCTCTTTGAGTTTTGATAATAACCTGTTGACTGAAATACAAGGTAATGAGTATATTTTTGGTTTTGGATACAGAGTTAAAGACTTAAGGATAAGATCTAGTTTGGCTGGAGCTAGCCAAATTATTAAGAGTGATTTAAATATGAAATTAGATCTTTCTATTAGGAATAATAAAACAATTATTAGATATTTGGACTTAGATAATAATCAAGTAACATCAGGACAAACAATATGGAATTTTAAATATTCTGCTGATTATGATTTTAGCAGAAATTTAACGGGAATATTTTATTTTGATTATTCATTCTCAGAATATGCAATATCAACCGCTTTTCCACAAACAACTATTCGATCTGGATTTACTATGAGATATAATTTTGGTAATTAATTTAATATAAATAATAAATGAGTACACCTTTAAATTTAAAATATACTAAAGACCACGAGTGGGTATTAATAGAGAATGATATTGCTACAATTGGAATTACAGACTTTGCTCAGGGTGAGTTAGGGGATATAGTCTATGTAGAAGTTGATACTTTAGGAGAGAAATTTGACGCCGAAGAGGTGTTTGGGTCTGTAGAGGCTGTTAAGACGGTATCTGATCTTTTTTTACCTCTTGCAGGAGAAATCATTGAGTTCAATGAACTGCTAGAAAGTGAACCAGAAAAAGTAAATGATGATCCTTACGGAGAGGGTTGGATGATAAAGATTCAGATTAGTGATTCCTCTGAGATTGATAATTTAATGTCCGCAGAAGATTATAAAAAAATGATTGGTGAATAAGTTTAATTTAATTCTTGCACTACTGTACAGTGCTTTAATTATTTTTTTAGGCCTATCAGAGTCTATATCTAATTCAGTTGTTAGTTTAGATATAAATGATAAGTTAGCTCACTTTTTATCTTATTTATTATTTTATTTTTTATGGTATAATCCTTTTTGTTATTTATTTAAAAGCAAAGCATTGATTTATTTATTTGTTTTTGCCTTTACATTTGGAGTTTTTATCGAACTTGGACAAAAGTTTTTAACTCTAACAAGAAATGCTGAATTGTTAGACGTTGTTTCTAATTTAACGGGAATACTAATAGCTTACATATATTTCAGCTTAAAGAAAAGAAAGATTTAAAATTATAATCACTTGTTTTTTATTCAAATAATTGGTTATTTTACCAAACCGCAATCAAAAAAATAAAATATGGAATCTAAAAAAAATCCAAAAGCAGACATTTCTAGAAATGCCTCGTTGTATTTTGCAATAGGATTAGCTTTGATGGTGTTCTTATCATACTCAACTATTAATTGGAAAGTTTATGATAAAAGCGACATTGATATAGGTCTTGTTAGTATGGATGAGCTGGATGATGAAGAAATTCCATTATTAGAACAGGTTGTACCACCACCACCACCACCACCACCACCTGCACCGCCAGAGGTTATTGAGATTGTAGAAGATGAAGAAGAGATAGAGGAGACGGTTATTGAATCTACTGAAACTGATCAAGAAGAAGAAATTGAGATAGAAGACTTAGAAATTGAAGAAGTTGAAGAAGATATTGAAGTTCCTTTTTCAGTTATAGAAAATGTTCCAATTTTCCCTGGATGTGATAAGGGTAATAACGCAGAGAGACGTAAATGTATGTCTCAGAAAATTACAAAATTTGTTCAAAGAAAATTTAACACTGACTTAGCTGGAGACCTTGGTCTTTCCGGAAGACAGAGAATTAGTGTTATTTTTAAAATTGATAAATTAGGAGATGTAGTTGGTGTAAGAGCAAGAGCTCCACACCCTAGATTGGTAAAAGAAGCTCAAAGGGTAATTAATTTATTACCTAAAATGAAGCCAGGTAAACAAAGAGGTAAAGCTGTGATAGTACCTTACTCATTGCCTATAATTTTCCAAGTACAAGACTAGGTTTTATATTCAATTTATTAATAAATTTAGATTGTGCTTATTGTAATTTAGACTTATCTTTGCAGCTGTATATTTTAAGTCTATGACTTCCTATAAAACCGCAGTGCAGAAAAACAAATTTACATTTAGCTCCTTTATTGAAATCACAAAACTTCGACTTTCAGTAAGTGTAGTCTTTTCATCCGTGATTAGTTACTTGATCGGAATGAGTCAATTTGATCTTACAATTTTCTTTTATTTAGTTACAGGTGGCTTATTGATGGTTAGTGCTTCGAATGTATTCAATCAAGTTATTGAAAGAGATTTGGATGCTTTAATGCAAAGGACTAAAGGAAGGCCATTGCCAATGGGTCAAATTTCAGTTAATTCTGCTCTAGCTCTTGGCTTTGTTTTTGTCATTGCTGGATTAACCTTTCTTTATTTAATTAACCCATTGTGCGCCATGCTAGGTGCTATATCAATATTTATTTATGCATGTGTTTATACTCCACTAAAATTAATCACTCCTCTTTCTGTTTTTGTAGGAGCTATTCCTGGAGCAATTCCATTTATGCTTGGCTGGGTAGCAGCAACTAATGAATTAGGCGTTGAAGCATTAGCATTATTTTTGATGCAGTTCTTTTGGCAGTTTCCACATTTTTGGGCAATTGCGTGGTGGCAAAATGATGAGTATGAAAAAGCAGGGTTTAAGATGTTGCCAACAGGCAGAAAAGATAAATCAACTACTTTTCAAATAATTTTTTATTCTTTCTGGGCAATAATTATGTCCATAGTACCATATTTTAATGTCACTGGGGATCTATCTCTTTCATCATATGGTTTAGTCATAGTCCTTATGTTAGGAATGTTTTTATTATTTTATTCCTTCAAATTATTTAAAACAAGTACAACCCAAAATGCAAAAATTTTGATGTTTGTAAGTATTTTATATTTAACATTAGTTCAAATAGTATATTTAATCGATAATTTATAATAATCAAAATGGATTTAACACAAGGTTCAAATAAAGAGAAAAATATTAGAGCAAAAAAAATGATGCTATGGTTTGGAATAGCATCATTAATCATGTCTTTTGGAGGTTTAACTAGTGCTTTTGTCGCAAGTAAAACTAGAGTAGATTGGCTATCTGAGCTTGAATTGCCTTCAGCTTTTACCGCTAGTTTAATAATAATAATTTTAAGTAGTTTCTTTCTGCATACTTCTAAATTAGCATTGAGAAAAAATGATAAAAAGAAGAGTACTATACTACTTGTCTTATCCATAATTTGTGCTGCTATTTTTGTTGTATTACAATTTTCTGGCTTTTCACAATTAATTGATTTGGGGTACTATTTTACGGGACCTACTAGTAACGTGACTTCCTCTTTTGTTTTCCTAATCGCTTTTTTTCACTTACTCCACGCTTTGGTTGGTTTACTTTGTTTATTAGTGGTTTTGGTAATGCTTTTAAAGAACAAATATCAAGCAGACAACATGTTAGGGTTTGAGTTAGCATCTAACTTTTGGCATTTTGTTGATGTTTTATGGATATACTTATTTTTATTCTTAGTTTTCTTCATATAAATTAATTATTTTTGTACCGTTTTTAATATAAATCATATTTATGAGCTCTACAGTATCTACATCAAGTCAAAACGAAGGTTGGTCCGGAGGTAATAAGCCGATGAAAGCCAGCTATGGTAAATTAATGATGTGGTTTTTTATTGTATCGGATGCTTTAACTTTTTCTGGTTTTTTAGCAGCCTACGGTTTTTCTAGATTTAAGTTTATTAATTCCTGGCCCATAGCTGATGAGGTTTTTACTCACGTTCCATTTGTACATGGTCAAGAACTTCCAATGATTTATGTAGCCTTTATGACATTCGTTTTAATTATGTCATCTGTTACAATGGTACTCGCAGTAGATGCTGGTCATCATATGAAAAAAGCTAAAGTTACTTTTTATATGTTCCTGACTATTATTGGAGGTCTTATATTTGTAGGCTCTCAAGCTTGGGAATGGGCAACTTTTATAAAAGGAGATTTTGGAGCTGTTAAAACTTATGGAGGAAATATCATTCAATTTGTAGATGCGGATTCTGATCATAGAGTTGCTCTTAAAGATTTTGCTCAACATATTCCATCAGAAAGAGTACAACATGAAAGTAAGAAAGGTATATGGTTTATGTCTGAGTCTGCTTTATCATCATACACTTTAGAAGAGGTAATACAAGGTTTTGAGGCCTCTCCTAATCTAGTTGTAAGAACACAAATTATTGAAGATAATCATAAAACTGTTTTATCTCGTGAGGAGTCCTTAAGGGTTTTAAGAGAAAACGGTTCTTATGTAGTTGAAGGTGCTAATCTAAGAGACAATGAATATGGAACCCCTCTTTTTGCCGATTTCTTTTTCTTTATAACTGGTTTCCACGGCTTCCACGTTTTTTCTGGAGTAGTATTAAATATCATTGTATTTTTTAATGTTATCCTTGGAACTTATGAGAAAAGGGGAAGTTATGAAATGGTTGAAAAAGTAGGACTATACTGGCACTTTGTCGATTTAGTTTGGGTATTTGTATTTACGTTTTTCTATTTAGTTTAATTATATATTATTGATATGGCTGATGAGCATAAGTTAGAAATTTTTAGAGGTTTAATTAAATTTAAATCTAACACACAGAAAATTTGGGGTGTCCTAATCTTGCTTACAATTGTTACTACAGTTGAAGTAGTTTTAGGTATTATCAAACCTGAGTTTATGATGGAAAGCTTTTTAAGCATGAAAATTCTAAACTGGGTATTTATAATATTAACTATTGTTAAAGCTTATTATATAACATGGGATTTTATGCACATGAGAGATGAAACAACTGCTCTTAGAAGAGTTGTTGTGTGGACCGCTATCTTCCTGATTTGTTATTTATTATGGATACTAATTCAAGAAGCAGGTTATATTTTTAACACTTATGATCAAGGATATATAAAAAGAGATTTTTAATAATTTCTAACTGTTTTCTTCTTACAAATAAATAAATGAATTCTACGCCTTTAAAAAAATGGATCATATTAGGAGTGTTGTTTTTCCTTCCTGTAATCTTCCTATTATTTTTATACCCTTCTACTCATAACTACAACTCTTTGGATATAGTTAAGAACAATATTAAAGATGTAGATTCTTTTAGCTATATAGATAAAAATAAAAGACTCCTTAGAGGTAATATAACGGTACTTGCATTTCTTGGAGATAATCCCATGGATAATCTTACTGTAGCATTAAACCTTAAAGAACTTATATACGATAAGTTTAAGGGTTTTAAAAAGTTTCAAATGTTAATGGTAGTTCCAAACGGATCTGAGGACCAAGTCAATGAACTTTTATTAGAGCTATATGCTTATGATGAATTAAAATATTGGGGTTTTGCATTTGGCACAAGTGATCAAATAAAAGATCTATACAGCTCTTTAAAATCATCCAATACTCTAGACAGTCATTTATCCTCTCCATATATTTTTATTGTAGATAAAGATTTAAATCAACGAGGAAGGATAGACGATAGAAAACCATCTGATATAGAAAAAGGTATTAATGTTTTTGGATTAAGTTCGTATAATTCTACTAAGGTTTCAGAAATTAAAAATAAAATGAATGACGACTTAAGGATTCTATTTACTGAATATAGACAAAAGCGTAAAGGCGGTGTAGATTCAAACAATAGAAGGAATGAAAATATCGAAAACTAATGAGTAAAAGAAATAATTCATATATCGGTATTTCATTTATAGTACTAGTTTTTGGAATAATCTTTGTACCAAGAATTATTGATAGATTATCGAATGATGATATTGCTAGAGAGGAAAGTAGAAGTAGATCTGTTAATTATAATATAGCAGAATCTGACTTGATGTATCTTGAAATTAATGGAGATAGAAAAAAAGTTCCAAACTTCTCCTTTACCAATCAAAATGGTGAACTAATCACAAATGAAGACTATAAAGGAAAGGTTTATGTGGTTGAATTCTTTTTTACAACATGCCCTACGATTTGTCCAATTATGAACTACAACCTAGTGGAAATTCAAAACTCATTTAGCGAATTTGACAATCTTGGTTTTGCTTCCTTTACAATAAACCCTGCATACGACACTGTTGAGGTTTTAAGTGATTATGCGACTCAATATGGTATTACAAATAAGAACTGGAATCTCTTAACTGGTGATCAAGAGGAGATTTATAAACTTGCTAATAATGGTTTTAACTTATATACTGCCCAAGAGGATTCTGCAGCAGGTGGGTTTGAGCATTCTGGTAATTTTGCTTTAATTGACAAAGAAGGTTATATTAGGTGTAGGTCTGATAAATTTGGAAACCCATTAATATATTATAAAGGTGCTATTGACTTTAAAGAAAAGGTGGATAGTGATGGTGAAATTGAAGAAATTTCAATTCTTAAAGAAGATATATTAAAATTATTAAAATAACACATAGATGTCAAAGCCAATTAAATACAACAAGCTGATAATTTTAGTATCTATTGTTATTCCTGTAGTTGTAGCTTTCTTATTTACTGTCAAATTGCCTAATGTAGAGCCATTGTCTTTTCTGCCGCCAATATATGCATCTATTAACGGGCTTACTGCTCTAATCTTAATATCTGCACTTGTTGCTATAAAGAATAAAAAAATACAATTACATTCATTGCTTATGAAATGCGCTATTGCGTTATCCTTAGTATTTCTTTTGATGTATGTTGCGTATCATATGACAAGTGAGTCTACTCCTTTTGGAGGAGAGGGAACAATTAGATATATATACTTTACTATTCTTATTTCCCATATTCTTTTGTCAATCACTGTAATCCCATTTGTTTTAGTAACTTATGTTAGAGCAATTACAAATGATATACAGGCGCATAAAAAAATAGCAAAAATAACATTTCCACTTTGGCTATATGTAGCCGTTACTGGAGTTGTGGTTTATATAATGATTTCACCATACTACTAATTATGAAACTAAAGTTTGTATTACTGATCATTCTTTTCTTACTAGCTGATGCTATGTTCGGACAGTGTGCTATGTGTAGAGCTGTTTTAGAGAGTGAAGAGGGTCAAGCCTCAGCCAAGGGTATAAATGATGGGATTGTATACCTAATGGCGATTCCTTATATAGTTGTTTTTAGTATTGCTTTTATTATATATAGAAAATTTAAGAAATAAATTTACATTGAATAAACGTATATGTATTATTGGAGCAGGTCCTTCAGGAATTACTGCAATTAAAAATATCAGTGAAGCAGGAATCAATGTTTTAGCATATGACTTTAACAGTGATGTAGGAGGGAATTGGATTTACAATGAAAATGAAAGTCACTCTAGTGTTTTCGAAACCACACATATAATTAGCTCTAAGACATTATCAGAGTTTGAAGATTTTCCTTTTGATTCCAAAGTATCGGATTATCCATCTCATGATGAACTGCGTGATTATTTTCAATCCTATGCCAAGCATTTTAATTTATACCCATTAATAGAGTTTAAAACACTAGTTAAAACTTGTATCCGTTTACCAAATAATAACTGGGAGGTTACCACTGTAAAAGCAAAGGTTGAAAAAACAGAAATTTTTACTGATTTGGTTGTTTGTAATGGTCATCACTGGGAGCCAAAATTACCAACGTATAAAGGTCAATTTGATGGGGATTTTCTACATTCTCATCAATATAAAAAATCCGAACCTTTTAAAGGTAAAAAAGTATTGGTAATAGGAGGAGGTAATTCAGCTTGTGATGTTGCTGTTGAAACAAGTAGAGTAAGCGATCAGACTTCAATTAGTTGGAGAAGAGGATATCGAATCATTCCTAAATTTTTAATGGGTCAACCATCAGATGTTTTTGCTTCTAAAATGGTTTTTCTTCCAATTTTTATAAGAAATTTTTTAGCTGGTATACTTGCTCACATCACCAATGGACCTAATAGTAATTATGGTTTAGCCATACCTGATCATAATTTTGGTGCTACTCATCCAACTGTAAATAGTGAGCTTCTTTATAAAATAAGACATGGAAAGATTAAGCCTAAAGTAGAAATAGAAAGTTTTGATGGTAAACTAGTTAAGTTTAAAGACAAAAGTGAAGAAGAGTTTGATGTTGTAATAGCTTGTACAGGTTTTGTTTTGTCTCATCCGTTTTTTGATAAAAAGTTTTTGAATTACACTGAAGGTCCTGTTCCTTTGTATCTAAAAATGTTTCACCCTAGTTTTGATAACTTGTTTTTTATTGGGATGTTTCAACCTCTTGGTTGCATTTGGCCAGGTTCTGAACAACAGAGTAAGTTAGCTGTGAAAGCAATTAAAGGAATGTGGAAAAGACCATCAAATATTGACAGTTTATGTCAAAAAGAGATTACACATCCCCACATGAAACAAATAAAAACAAATCGCCACAGAATTACAGTAGATTTTCATCGTTTTATTAAAGATTTGAAAACTCAAATCAAATTGAGTAATTAATTGCTAGTTGTATAATGACCAATCTATTGTCATATCTTCTTATTTAATTCATCCGCTACTAATCCTTTTAATTATTTACTTTGCATAATCTAGTACTTTGTTTTGCATAGTACCTAAATTTATATATATTTGCGGCATTATTTATTAATTCAATAACTAATATTATGAAAAAAATTATTTATTTATTTGTTGCTACTACATTATTAATCTCTTATAGTGCTGATGGTAGTACAGCAGATTTAGACCCAATTATTGGAATTTGGCAATTAGAGTCTCAAACAGAAGATGGAATTGAGATCACAACTGAATGTGAAAGAAATACTGCTTTAGAATTCTTTGAAGATGGTAATCATACGTCAGAAATCTTTTATTTAGATGGGGTAGATTGTTTAAGCTATACAGATACTTCGACTTGGGAAAACTTAAGCGGTTCTACATATCGACTTGATAATGTTGCTGAAGACGAGGCAACTTTGATCTTCTCTGAAAACAATACTGTTTTTTCTTTCATTAAGACAGAAATCATTAGTGGAGACACCTATGATTTTACGCTTACATTTAGAAAATTATAAATAAGTTAAAAACCAATCATGGAGTTTAAAGAATTACAATTTATAGATAGTGATACTCAACGAGTCTATAAAAATTATATTCAAAGCATTAAAAATGCAACTAAAGAATTACTTATAGAGGATTCTCAAGAAATATTGATGGAATTTAACAGTCATATTTATGAAAGTATGCAATTAAAAAATTCTAAATCAGAAATAAACAACTTACTTAATGCCATAGATAAATTAGGTACTCCAGAGGAAGTTTTAAAACCATTAATTGCCGATAGAATCCTCAATAAGGCTACAAGGAGTTTTAAACCAAATGACATTTTCTATGCCTTGTATTTAAATATAGGAAATGGAATTAGTTATTTAATTTTTGCGCTTCTCTATTTTTTAGTATGTGTTATACTATTTGTCACCTTCCTTAAATTAATCTATTCTGATTTCACGGGTTTATTCATTGGTGATGACCTGTTTTTACTTGGCACGAACTTTGGAAACGCCACCTACATGGGATTTTTTCTTGAAGGTCCCGATGGAGATTTCAGTGGAGCTACTGAAGTTTTAGGCAATTGGTTTATTCCTCTTATGGTATTACTCAATACAGTTCTTTACTTTATTATTACAATTGCACTAAGCTTTAAAAAAAACATCAACATTAAATACAGAAAACCATGAATAAATCAATACACTATTTATTATTAATTGCACTAACATTATTATCGAGCTGCTATATAACGACTTCCTCAGGTACTGTAGGTGTTTTTAAAATTGTAAAAGGAAACGGAAATATAACGACTAAAACCCATACAACTTCAGATTACCATAAAGTAAATGTTGTTGGTAGTATGGATGTTATATTGGAAAAAGGTACAGAAGGAACCATTAGAGTAACTACTGATGAAAACATTCATGAATATGTAACTATTGAATCTAATAATGGAATTTTAAACATTAAAATTAAAAACCATGTAAATATTAACACTAAAAAAAGTATTCGTATAAAAGTACCTTTTACAAGTTTGGATAATGTATCTCTGACTGGCTCGGGTTATGTTTTAACTAATGATAAAATTAAAAGCGATCAATTTGAAGCAAAAATATCTGGTTCTGGAAATATGAATCTTGATATTGATGTTAATAGAGTAGACGCTAAGGTAATTGGTAGTGGAGATTTAAAAATCCTTGGCACTGCAACAGATTTAAAAATTAAAGTTACTGGATCTGGTGATTTTGATGGAGAATGTCTTATTTCTCAAAACGTTGAAGCCAATGTTACCGGGTCTGGAGAGGCAGAAGTTGTTGCAAAAACCAGCATTAAAGCAATGGTTACAGGATCTGGATATATAGAATACCTAGGAACCCCTAGTACAATTGATAATAAGGTAATAGGATCTGGAGATATAGAAGCGGAGAGCGGGGATTATTGTGCGGGGTAACTTAGTCTAATGCCACATCACATTTTCCAATTTAGTCTTGAAAAAGCTATTACATTTAATTAAAATGAAAATTTAAAACATGAAAAAAATTAAAAATATGATCTCGTTTGTAGATGATGTTCTTGTAAAATTCAGAAGGGTCTTTACAAATACCCTTACATTTCTTTTTTTAACGCTAATAACACTTGGTTTTTTTTACATCCTGGGTTCTTTATTTGAATCTGATAAAGTTGAGACTGAGGATCAAGTTTTATACTTGGAGCCAAATGGAGTGATTGTGGATAAGGCAATTACAAGAAATGATCCTTTTGAAGAACTTGATATTTTTGGGAGTTCCACCAATCAAATTGAGTTAGAAAATTTTTTAAAAATTATTAAAAACGCTGGAAATGACGATGATCTTAAAGCTATTTATCTTGATGTTGACGGTTTAAGTGCTTATTACACGTCTGCCTTAAAAATAGCAGATGCTCTTTATGAGGCAAGAGAAAACGGTAAAGAGATTATTGCTTTTACAAGCGGTATGGGAACTACTGGATATCTCATGGCTTCACAAGCGACAGAGATAATTTTGGAAAAAGACACTTATGAACCAGTGCTTCCATTTGGGTTCAGTAGAGTAAGGCTATATCAAAAAGATTTTTTTGACAACATTAAAGTTAATATGAATGTTTATGCTGCCGGTGATTTTAAATCAGGCCCTGAAGGTTATACAAGAAACGACATGTCTGAAACGGACAAGCTCGCTTGGTTAGAGTTTGTAACCCCTATTTGGGAAAAGTATAAAAGCAAAATGGAAGCAGGGAGAGGCTTCGAGTCAGGGAAAATTCAGTATCTCGGAGATAATTATCCTTTACTTGCCTCTGAAAACGGTGGTGATAACAGTGAAACAGCTCTCTCAACTGGTCTCGTTGATAAGCTAATGTCAAAGCAAGAAACAAGAAATTATCTGATTGAAAAATATGGTAGTGAAGAGAAATATGAGAGGCCTGAGGGGGTTTCAGGAAGAGAATATCTGTCTACCCTAAAAGATGATGACATAAGTAATAAACAAAAAAAACTTCAAGAAAAAAACAAGATTGCTATTATTCATGTTGAAGGAGCAATTGTAACTGGTGATATAGGGTTCAATACTGCTGGCTCAGGAGGTATTGTAAAAAACATTAATAAAGCTAGAGATGATGAAAATGTAAAAGGAATTGTGCTTAGGGTTAATAGTCCCGGGGGTGATGTCTATGCCTCTTCAATGATTACAAATGCTTTGGAGGAGTTTCAATCTACTGGAAGGCCCGTAATAACATCCATGGGAGATATAGCTGCATCTGGCGGTGTCTGGGTAACCACTACATCAGAAGAAATTTGGGCTGAAAATACTACTCTAACAGGATCAATTGGTGTATACGGCATTTATCCAGATTTATCTCCATTAGCAAAATGGGTGGGGATGAATTATGACGGTGTAAGTATGACAAAATCTGGAGAAATTTATGATGTGAGAAGAGGTATGAATGAAGAGATTAATAAGCAATTCAAAGGAGGTGTAGAAAAAATCTATAAAGATTTTGTCACTAGGGTTGCCAATAATAGAGATATGGACTTCTCTGACGTTCTTAAATTTGCTGGAGGAAGAATATGGAGAGGGGATACAGCTCTGGAATTAGGTTTGGTCGATAAGCTAGGCTCTTTAGATGATGCTATTAATTCTATGGTCACAAAACTGGAGTTAGAAGATTATAAAGCTTTCTCTTATAATAAT
>Ga0209383_1001237_pt1 | contig 16064 bp, 19 predicted proteins | sample CoawatmetaG02DNA_FD_187510 | JGI IMG/M metagenome (GOLD analysis project Ga0209383, IMG submission 187510) | Marine microbial communities from the West Antarctic Peninsula - Coastal water metaG029-DNA (SPAdes) (version 2) | ecosystem: Environmental > Aquatic > Marine > Coastal ... | reverse complement strand
TATAGAATTTTTTATCATGTCGATCACACATTTTTTTTAATTCGCTATGAAGGAAGCTTTTTTCTTTAAGATCTTGAATGCAAGGTGTTACATCCATACCACCACCAAACCATCCATGCGTTGTATATATAAACCTTGTGTTAAAGTGAATTGCTGGAATATGGGGGTTTCTCATATGCATTACAATAGAAATTCCAGATGCCCAAAAATTTGGATCTTTAGAAGCGCCTGGAATTTTTTTACTCATTTCTTTTGAAAACTTTCCTTGGACCTCTGAAAAGTTTACACCAACTTTTTCAAAAATTTTACCATTTTTTAAAATTCTAAACTCTCCACCACCCTCATCTTTAATTTCATTTCTATTCCAAGTTTTAGATTTAAATTTTAATTTTTTACCTTCTAGTTTTTCAATATCGTTACAAATTGTGTTCTGCAGCAACTTAAACCAATTAGAAGCAAGTTTTTTTTTAATTTCTTTATCCATTATTTATTAAAGTTAGTTTGTCTTAAATTTTCTGAAAGAATTATAGCAACTGAAGAGGCTATATTTAAAGACCTTTTATTGTCCATCATGGGTATTTTTAACCTATGCTTAATAGAATTATGAACGTGATCTGGTACACCAGCACTTTCTCTTCCAAATAATAGCGTATCATTACTCTCAAATTTGAACGCAGTATAAGAATCTGCTGATTTAGTTGTTAATAATATTACCCTCTGATCTTGTTTTGACTTAAAAAACTCTTCTGAGCTTTGATAAAATTTTATTAGTTTTTCATCCATATAATCCATGACAACTCTTTTAAATCTTTTATCACTAAATAAGAATCCACATGGTTCAATGATTTCTAAGTCAGCACCTAGACATGCACATGTTCTAATAATTGCAGCTGTATTTTGAGGAATATCTGGCTCATATAAGGCTATTTTGGGTCTTAAATTCATATTTTCTGTGTCATTGTTTCATTGGTAAAAAAACTTTTTTCTTATATGAAGTCATATATTAGATAACAATATACAATAAATAAAAGATGTCTGAAAAAAAACCTGAAAGAAGAGAATTTTTATTTACAGCCTCCTATGCTGTTGGAGCTGTTGGAGTAGGAGCTGTTGTTTGGCCTTTAATTGACCAAATGAATCCAGATGCTTCAGTTAAAGCATTGGCCAGTACAGAAGTTGATGTTAGTTCAGTTCAGCCTGGAAAGACAATCACAGTCCTTTGGAGAGGAAAACCAGTTTTTATTAAAAGAAGAACATCTGAAGAAATAGCAGAAGCAAAAGCTGTTAAAATGGAAGATTTAAAAGACCCAGAGAAGGATGAGGATAGAGCAAAAAATCCTGAGTGGCTTGTGATGGTTGGTGTTTGCACTCATTTAGGATGTGTGCCTTTAAATGATAAAGGAGATTACAATGGTTGGTTCTGTCCGTGCCATGGCTCACACTACGATACATCGGGAAGAATTAGAAAAGGTCCTGCACCCACAAACATGGAAGTTCCAAAATATGAATTTGTTAACAGCAATACAATTAAAATCGGATAATAGATAATTATGAGTGATCACGAGTACGTTCCTTCATCAAAATTTGGTAAATGGTTTAATGATAGACTTCCACTTTTAACGCTTGCTAGTCATTTAACTGATTATCCAACACCCAAAAATTTAAATTACTGGTGGACATTTGGTGGAATATTAACTTTTTGTTTAATCACACAAATTGTAACAGGCTTAACTTTGGCTATGCACTATATTGCTCATGCTGACTTAGCTTTTGAAAGTGTTGAGCATATCATGAGAGATGTAAACTACGGATGGCTCATAAGATACATTCATGCAAATGGTGCATCGATGTTTTTCTTAGCAGTCTACATTCATATATTTAGATCATTATTTTATGGGTCTTATAAATCTCCAAGAGAAATAATTTGGATTATTGGAATAATAATTTACCTTTTAATGATGGCAGCAGCATTTATGGGCTATGTGCTTCCATGGGGTCAGATGAGTTTTTGGGGAGCAACAGTTATAACAAATCTTTTTAGTGCAATACCTTTAGTGGGAGAAGGAATAGTAAATTGGTTGTGGGGTGGTTATTCTGTAGATAATCCAACTTTAACAAGGTTCTTTACACTTCATTATTTAATTCCATTTTTAATTTTAGGATTAGTAGTTCTTCATATTTGGGCTTTGCACATTCCTGGAAATAATAATCCAGTAGGAATTGATGTTAAAAAACCCTCAAAAGATACGGTGCCATTCCATCCATATATTGTCATTAAAGATGCTTTTGCATTACTAATGTTTACGATTGTTTTTGCATTCTTTGTATTTTATTCACCAAATATTTTAGGACATGCGGATAATTATATTGAAGCAAACCCAATGGTGACACCAGCTCATATTGTTCCTGAATGGTATCTACTACCTTTCTATGCAATCTTAAGATCAGTTCCAGATAAATTAATGGGTGTAGTTGCAATGTTATCAGCAATTTTAATCTTAGCAGCACTGCCGTGGTTAGATACTTCAAAAATTAGGTCAGCTGTATTTAGACCTCTTTACAAACAGTTTTATTGGATATTAGTAGTCGATGTATTAGTCCTTGGTTACGTAGGTGCAATGCCAGCCGAAGGTTTGTATTTATTAATAGCTAGAGTTGCCACAGCTTATTATTTTATACATTTTTTAATAATTTTACCTGTATTAGGGTTTAAAGAAAAAACTATACCTTTGCCCTTAAGTATTACAGAGCCAGTACTTGGAGGATTCCCAATGGCTTCAGCTGTTAAGAAAAAAGAAAGTTTAAATTAATTTAGTGAAACATACTTTTAAAATAATAAATTTAATAATTTTCTTATTAGTAGGAAATCTTCAGGTTAATGCAGCAGAAAAAATTGATCTCTTAAAAACAGATTGGACTTTTAAAGGAGTATTTGGAAAATTTGATAGAGGATCATTACAAAGAGGCTATCAAGTATATACAGAAGTTTGTGCTTCGTGCCATTCAATGAAATATGTTAGTTATAGAAACCTATTTGAACCTGGTGGACCAGAATTTACTGAAGATCAGGCAAAAGCTATTGCGGCAGGTTTTGAAGTTACTGATGGACCAAATAGTGATGGAGAAATGTTTGTAAGACCAGCAAAATTATCTGATAAATTTGTTATGCCTTTCGCAAATGTTAAAGCAGCACAAGCAGCAAATGGAGGAGCTTATCCACCCGATATGTCAGTATTAGCAAAAGCTAGAAGTGGCGGGGTAGACTATATATATTCTGTACTTTTAGGTTATGAAGATCCACCTAGTGGAGTAACTCTAGAGGATGGAGTTTATTATAATAAATATATGTATGGAAATAATATTAAAATGTCAGAGCCACTGTCCGATGGTCTAGTTGAATATAGTGATGGTACTGCTGCATCAAAAGAGCAAATGGCCAAAGATGTGACAACATTTTTAATGTGGGCTGCAGAACCACATTTAGAGTCTAGGCATAAGATGGGCTTTAAGGCTATTTTATATTTAATTATTCTAACTATTTTAGTTTATTTTAGTATGAAGAAAATTTGGTCACGTATTGAATCTGAAGTTTAATATATCGCCATCTTTCACAATATAATCTTTTCCTTCAAGTCTCATTTTACCGTTTGTCTTTGAGTTTACCCAGCCATTATTAGCAATGAAATCTTCATAAGCAATCGTTTCAGCTCTTATAAAGCCTTTCTCAAAATCAGTATGGATTTCTCCAGCAGCTTTTGGGGCAGTACAGTTTTTTTGAATTGTCCATGCTCTAGTTTCTTCAGGTCCTGATGTAAAATAAGTATCTAGTTCTAAAACATTGTAACCTTTTTGAATTAACATATTTAAACCGGTTCTTTTTAATCCAATCATCTCCATATAATTTTCTTTTTCCTCATTTTCTAACTGATTAATTTGATTCTCAATATCAGCTGAAACTATTAGGGTATTTTTTTCTCCAAATTTTTTAATGAAAGATTCTGTGAAGTGATTGCCATTTTGAACACTTGCTTCATCAACATTACAAACAAAAATTTTAGGTTTTAAAGACAGTAAACCACTTTGATTAAGTAGTTTTTTTTCAAACTGATCATAGAGAATTTGGGTATCTTTAGAGTTATTTATGCAATCTGAAGCAATTTCTAATATCTTTAACTGCTCTTCATCTACATTTTTTTTATTATTCTTTTCCAATCTTTTTTGGATTGACTCAAGGTCTGCTAACATCATTTCAGTTTCAATAATTTCCAAATCTCTTATTGGATCTACAGTTGGGTTTACATTTTGAATATCATCAGAATCAAAACATCTTATCATGTGTATTACCGCATCAACCTCTCTTATGTGTGATAAAAACTTATTCCCCAAACCTTCACCTTTAGAAGCACCTTCTACTAAGCCAGCAATATCTACAAATTCAATAGTGGTATTTATTTTTTTTTTTGATTTTGATACTTCGACTAATTTATCTAATCTTTTATCTGGAACAGGAACTACACCGACATTTGGTTCAATTGTGCAAAAAGGAAAGTTAGCCGCCTGTGCTTTGCTAGAATTTGTAAGTGCATTAAATAATGTAGATTTACCAACATTAGGCAACCCTACAATTCCACACTTAAAACTCATTATTTATTATTTACTGTGCTTGCAAATAAATCTAATTTTTTATCAATTAATATAGACATTGAATTAATAATATTATTTGTGATTTTTTCTAGTTGTAACATTTCATCTTCATCAAAATCTTTTAATACATGGTCTGAAACATCAGCCTTAGTTTTTGGCCTTCCAATTCCTATTCTTACTCTAGAGTAATCTTTTCCTATAAACTTATCTATAGATTCAATTCCATTATGTCCTGCACTTGAGCCTGAAAATTTTGCCTTTATTTTTCCAAACTGGATATCAAGATCGTCATGAAATACGAATACATCTTCTGCGTCAATTTTAAAATATTCAATTAATTCCCTTATGCAAATTCCAGAATTATTCATAAAGGTCAAAGGTTTTATTGCATAAACTTTTTTATTATCAATATTCCCAGTGGTTAACAGCCCTTTGAATTTAGGTTTTTGTTTTGATAGGTTAAATTTTTGATTAAGGGCATCAATCATCTTAAAACCTATATTGTGTCTATTGTTTTCACTATCGGGTGTTGGATTTCCTAAACCTACAAATAGAAGCATAATTTTTTTAACTGTGTCTAGGAATCTTCACTATAATAAGTTGATTATTTTTTTTCTTCAGGAGCTTTTTTTTCTTCACCTTCTTTTTTATCACCATCAGCCACTGAATCTGCATCCTTGCCATCTGCTACCACATCTTCTGCCGTTGCTTCGGCTGGTTTTTCTGGTTCTTTCATAACTGTAGGTGCGGCTAATGTTGCAATTACAAAATCTCGTCCTAAAATTGTTGGTGTAACACCTTCTTCCAATTTAACTGAGGATATTTTAAAGCTTTCCCCAATATCAATTCCGTCAAGGTCAATTACAATGGTCTCAGGAATTTTTTCACTTGGACATTTTAATTCAATTTTTCTTCTAACTATATTTAACACGCCACCTCTTTTTAAACCTGGGGATGTTTCATGATTAATGAATTGTACAGGAACCTCTATTCTAATTTTTGCACCAGGAATAACTCTAAGAAAGTCAATATGAGTTGGCTCATCAGATACTACATTATAAGTGATTTCTTTTGGTAAAACATTTTGAGGTTTACCATCTACATTAAGAGTTATAATATTTGATAAAAAATTTTCTTTTTCAATTAAAAATTTAAGAGTTTTTTTTAAAACTGTAACTTTTTGATTTTGTTCTGTTCCACCATAAATTATACCCGGAATATTTCCAGCCAATCTAAGAGATCTAATATCGCCCTTTGATTTAGTGTTTCTAGTATTTGCTTCAAGTGAATTCATAAAAGCAAGCCTTTTAGCTCAAGTTTCTTAATAACTCAAGATAATTATTTAAATAAATCTGACACTGAAGTCGAGTTAGAAATTCTTTTGATTGCCTCTCCCATAAGCGTTGAAATAGGTAAAACTTCTATATTTTTAGCTTTCTTAATTTTATCAATGTTGTCAATTGTGTCAGTTATTACTAATTTTTTTATCACAGATTTTTTAATTTTATCTACCGCTTCGCCACTTAGAACGCCGTGAGTAATGTAAACGTAAACTTCTTTTGCCCCCCTATCTTTTAAGGCTTTAGCAGCATTAATTATAGTTCCGCCAGAATCGATTATATCATCGACTATAATGCAAGTTTTCTCATTAACATTCCCTATAACATTCATAACTTTTGATTGACCCGGTTTAGGCCTTCTTTTATCGACAATGGCAAGCTCAACATTTAAAATTTTACCGAGAGCTCTTGCTCTTTCAGTTCCTCCAACATCTGGAGCAACACAAATAATATTTTTACTTTTAATATTTTTTTTTACATGCCTTGCAAAAATGGGGGTAGCAAATAAGTTGTCTACAGGAATATCAAAAAAGCCTTGAATTTGACCTGCGTGTAAGTCAACAGTAACAACTCGGTCAGCACCAGCCTTAGTAATTAAATTAGAAACAAGTTTTGCTGATATAGAGGTTCTAGGTACCACCTTTCGGTCTTGTCTGGCATAGCCAAAATAAGGAATAACAGCAGTAATATTTTTGGCCGAAGATCTTTTTAATGCATCAATGCACAAAAGTAATTCCATTAAATTATCATTTGCAGGTGAGGAGATTGATTGAATTATAAAAATACTGTTGCCTCTAATATTTTCATTAATCTCTATGTAGATTTCTCCATCAGAAAATTTTTTTATACTAGAATTTACTAGTTTAGTTTTTAAATATTTTGCAATATTTTTACTTAAAGGTTTATTGCTATTCCCAGCTAATAATTTCATGAGATATTATTAATTAATCATAATTACTGAAATATTTCTACCATAATCATTCTCATTGCGACTAATAGATCTTCTTGCACTAAAAAAATTATTTTTGGCATTAAACGTATCTTTATTGATAACATCAATTTTCTTTATATTTAGGCCCTTTAACTGAAAATAAATATATTTATTTAAGTTAAAGTAATTTTTATCCTTAGTTTTTTTGAAAAAAATTTTATTTTTTTTGTCTTTTTTGATAAATTTTTTTATAAAATCTGGTCTCACCTGGTAATTATTGACAGAAATACACGGACCTATAGCAGCGGTAATATTTTTTGGTGAGCACCCTTTTTTAATCATAAATTTAACAACTTTTGTTATAATATTTTTGTAGGCACCCTTCCATCCTGCGTGGATAGCGGCTATCATTTTATTATTCTCATCGTGCATTAATATTGGAACACAATCAGCTGTTAAAACAGCTATTGGTATATTTTTTCTATTTGTGACCAAAGCATCCCCCTCAAATTTACTATTATTAAGTTTTGAATCTTTATTTATATAATGAAGTTTGTTACTGTGAATTTGGTTTAATAAAACTATTTTATTTGATTTAGCTTTAATTTTATTACCTACTATCTCAAGATTTTTCAGTACATTCTTTTTTTTATCAGAGGAACCTGGTCCACAATTTAAACTTTTAAATACACCAGTAGATTTCCCCTCCAAGCTGTTGAAGAAAGCATGCTCTATATTTTTAAATTTAGATAATTTTTTTGATTTAATCAGTTTAAAATCCCAACTTAAATTTACTTTTATTATTTGTTATAAACATTACTTTAAATAAATGTCCCATCTGACTTTCATCTATTAATCTCTTAATTCTAAAGTAAATATCAGCTTTTTGACTAAATGGCATGTTTTTAGATAATATTTCAGCACGTTCTAATATGCCAAGCTTTGTTAAAAATTTTTTTTGAGTAGTAAACAAAGAAGAGCATGAGCCAAATTTTTTAATTATCTTATTAATTAAATTAAAACTTAAATTATAGGTTATATCAGTACTCCCAAAACCGTTTAGAATATTGCAGTATTTGTGTTTAGAAACTGCCTGAAGAGTATTTTTCATTTCATGCTCAAGGTATGCATAATCTATTATCAAAATTCCACCACTATTAAGCTTAATTTTATTAATTATAGTTTTTAAGTATTTTGTGGATAATGGGGAGTATTCAATAAATTTTTGTTTATAGGAAATTTTAAATTTTATTTCTTTCTCAAATTTTTTCATATCAAATGGAATATCTAAATATTCTAGTTTTTTGTTATCATTAAATTTTACATGTCTTTCATGCCATTTCTTTTCTTTTTTTAAGAACTGTTTTATGGGCAAAGCATCAAAGAATTCGTTAGCAATAAAAATACACGGAAGATTATTTAATTCATTTAAGTTATTTAACCATTTAATTTTTTGGTCTTTAATATTAGCTTTTTGGGTTTGTTGAAGTAATTTACTTTTTTCTAAAATATTAATTTTACAGGAGTTTTGAAATTTAGGAAATTTATTAAACGTGCTAATCAATACTCTCATCATTTCACCGTCGCCAGCTCCTAGCTCAATGAGATTAAACTGTTTAGGGCAATTTAGCTTCTCCCAAAATGAAATTATCCAGATAGCGATCATTTCAGAAAATAATACCGATATACCAGGAGCTGTTATAAAATCACCCTTTTTACCAAAAGGATGATTTTTCATATAGTAGCCAGTTTTTTTGTTATACAGAGACTCTTCTATAAATTTATCTAAAGTAAATAAGGTATTGTTTTTATTTTTCATTTTTTTTTAAATAAAATAAGAGCGTACCTGCCATTAAAAAAAGAACACTTATTAGCTGACCCAAAGTTAAATTTAGAATTATATAGCCAATTTGAGGATCGGGCGATCTTAAAAATTCCATATTAAACCTAAATAAAGAATAAAAAATTAAGAATAAAGCTGATATTTTTCCTGGGATTTGTAAATAATTTTTCTTAAAGAAATACCCGAGAATAAGGAACAGAATAATTCCTTCAAAAAAAGCTTCATATAACTGTGAAGGGTGCCTTTTGATATTGTCAATTAATACAAATTGTACAGACCAGGGCAGGTCAGTTGCTCTTCCGTAAAGTTCTGAATTTATAAAATTTGCAATTCTGCCAAAAAATATTCCAATAGGGGCAGATAGAGATACTAAATCTAAGAATATAAATTGATTAACTTTGTGTTTATTCGAAAATATTTTAGATGCAATGATAATTCCAATTAAACCACCATGAAAAGACATTCCACCATTCCATACCATTAGAATTTCAATTGGGTTATCTAGATAATATCTTAAATTATAAAATAATGCATATCCAAGTCTTCCACCCAAAATTACTCCTATAATTAGATAAGTTATAAAGTCATCGAATAGGTTTAATATTTGTTGATCTTTAATTAGTTTTTTTTTGCAATATACCCATCCCAATATAATTCCAATAATATACGCCAAAGAATACCATCTAATTTCTAATGAAAAAATTTGAAATGCAACTGGGTCAAAATTATTAATAAACATTTTTAAAATTGTGTATAAAGTATATTAGTTTTATAAATGAATATATGACAAAATCAAAATTTGTAATTGATAAATTAACAAAGTTATTTGAACAAGGTCTGATTTCTTATAAAGATTTAAGCTCTGAAATCATAAATATTTTAAGATCAAAAAGAGATGAAATAGTTTTTAAAATGAAGTTAGCGAGTAAGGAAGAAACTGATATTTTGATTAAAAGAGTCGAAAATCTAGAAAAAAAATTAGAAAAATTAGAAAAAAGTAATTTAAAAAAAAGAGCTACAAAGGTAAAAAAACCTTAACTCTCAGTCCGTCTAGAGGAGATTTTTCTAATAAAATATTTCCTCCATGTGATTTTATCACATCCGATGTAATGGATAACCCAAGACCAACACTAGATCTTGAGCCACCTCTACTTTTATCAAGTTTATAAAAAGGTTTGAAGACATTTTGGTATTCATTTTCTGGAATGCCAGGACCATCATCATCAATAGTAATTATTATATTATTATTTTTCTTAGATAACTCTAGGTTTATCTTTTTTCCGTATTTAATAGAGTTATCAATTATGTTGTTTAAGGATCTTTGGATTAAATTTTTCCTACCATTCATATAAACTCTAGGAATTAATTTTTTAGAAAGATTATGATTATTATATTTATTAATTATATTTTCTATTAATTCTGAAATATTAAAGGTTTCATCTTTCTCTAAATAAGTTGAACTTGTAAATTGTAAATACTCGTTAAGCATTTTTTCCATTTCATCTATATCAAATGACATTTTTTTAGATAACTCCTTATCTTTTACGAAGGATAGCTGAAGTTTTAGTCTCGTTAACGGTGTTCTTAAGTCGTGACTTATTCCTGATAACATTTCAGATCTTTGATTGAGATGTCTAAGTATTCTTTTTCTCATTTTATCAAATTCTAATCCCGCCTGTCTTATCTCCAATGCACCTGAGGGCCTATATTCATCAATATTTTCACCTCTACCAAATCTTTCAGCAGCTTTTGCAAGATTGACAATTGGTCTTGTTTGATTTTTTAAAAATATTATTGCTATAGTTATCATCAGTAACGCTGGAAGAGTTATCCATAGTGCAAACATTCTTGCAGAAGTGCTTGTTACTCTATCTTTAGGAATAAAAAATTCAAAATAACCATTATTATTTTTTATGTTTATATGAATGAGTTGTTTATAGGTTATCGTATCAAACCAGTAATTTCCAATACCAATATTTGATTTTAGTTCTCTTCGCAGAGTCCTGTCAATTGGACTAAACCATCTTTCTTTTAGCTGTTTCTCAAATGATTTATTATTCTTGTATTCAACATTTAGATCCAAATATATTGAAAAAAGGCCAGATAAATCATTATTATTATATTTACCGTTTTCGTAAGCTGTAATAAAAGTTTTCATCTCGCCGACTAGCGCTCGAGTCATGCCTTTATTTGTTTTAATCCAAAGACTATCAAAAAAAACAATTGTTATAATTAGCTGTAAGATAATAATAGGCACTGCTACAATTAATAAAGCTCTATAAAATAACCTTCGGGGTAACAAATTTTTTATAAATTTACTCAATCCATAAGACATAGCCAACACCTCTTAATGTTTGTAAATATTTTGGATTTTTTGGATCAGTTTCTATTTTTTTTCTCAACCTAGTAATTATAACATCTACTGATCTTTCTTTATCTAAATCAATTAGCCTTCCAATATCTTCTCTTGAAAATGTTTTGCCAGGGTTGTTAACCATTTTTTCTAAGATAATTTTTTCAGTATTATTTATTTTGTATTCATTTTCATTCTTAATAATTAAAAGTTTATTCAGATTAATTTTGATATTATCAAACTCAATAATTCTTTTTTGATTATTTTTTTTGGTCTTATTCAGGATATTTTTTATTCTTAATGTAAGTTCTTTTGGCTCAAAAGGTTTTGGCAAATAATCATCAGCCCCGATTTCTAACCCTTCAACTCTATCTTGAGTTTCTCCTTTTGCAGTTAAAAGAATTATGGGTGTATCAATTTTTGATTTATTCTTTTTAATAAATTCTAATCCACTTTTTCCAGTCATCATTACATCTAAAATGATTAAATCAAATCTAATAATTGAAACTTTTTCTTCAGCATTTTCTGCACTATTTGCAGTGGTTACTAAAAAATTATTTTCATTGAGATATTGTTTGACTAGAGATCTAATTCCATCATCATCATCTACTACCAAAATATGAGCTATAAAATCATTCATTAATTATTTTTTTTAAAACATTGTCAAAGTTAAGAACTTGATCAGAGCTTGAATTTAGAAGGGCATTGTAAATTCTTTTTTTTTGGGCTGAAAACACTTCTTCAAAAATTTTTTTTCCTTTCTCATTTAAAAAAATATGTTTTACTCTTGTATCTTGCTGGTCTTTTTCAAAAAAAATAGTATCAAGTTTAATCAAGTCTTTTAAGACCCTGTTTAAACTTTGTTTTGTAATTTTTAGTTTTTTAAGTAGTTCTGAAATTGTTATTCCTTTATACATTGAAAGCAGATGTAATACTTTATGGTGTGCTATCCCAATGGTGTATTTATCAAGTATTTTCTTAGCATCTGCAAAAGACTCTCTATAGCTTGTAAATAGCCTTTCAATCAATTGCTTTAACTGAGTATCTTTTAAATATAAAAGTTCTTTCATTATGGGTAAGTTATATTGACATATTATAGATACAAAGATAATTTTATAAAAAAATTAAATAAATTCATCATGACAGCTTACGACGATAGATCAGGTAAAATTTGGTATAATAATATGCTTGTAGACTGGGCTGATGCTAAAATTCATGTTTTGAACCATGGTCTCCATTATGCAAGTTGTGTTTTTGAAGGAGAAAGGGTTTATGAGGGCTCCATATTTAAATTAGAAGAGCATACATCAAGACTTTTCTATTCTGCAAAAAGAATGGGAATGAGAATTCCCTACACAGAGAATGAGATAAATGATGCTTGTAATAAAATTATTTCAGTGCAAAGTGTAGAAAATGGGTATGTAAGACCCACTGTTTGGCGAGGGAGTGAGATGATGGCGATATCTGCACAACAAACAAAAATTCATGTTGCTATAGCAACTTGGGAATGGGGATCCTACTTTGATCCAAAATTAAAAGTAGAGGGTATCAGATTAAATATTTCAAACTGGAGAAAACCTGCACCAAATACAATACCTTGGGATACAAAAGCATCTGGCCTATATATGATTAATACTTTATCAAAACATGAGGCTGAACAACAAGGTTATACAGATTCTTTAATGTTAGATCATGAGGGTAATGTAGCTGAAGCAACTGGTGCAAATATTTTTTTTAAAGATAGTAATGGAGAAATACACACCCCAATTCCAGATTCTTTTTTAGATGGCATAACAAGGAGAACTGTAATCCAGATTGCAAAATCTAAAGGTATTAAAGTTAATGAAAGAAAGGTTGAACCTAAAGAGCTTTCAAATTTTGTTGGTTGTTTCTTAACTGGAACCGCAGCTGAAGTAACGCCTGTATCTTGCATTGCTGATAATAAGTTTAAAGTATGTGAAACTATAATTGATTTAAACGAAAGCTATCAAGCTTTAGTTAGAAAAAAATAAATAACTATTTTTTATTATCTTCAGAGATCGCATGATCAATACCTTTTCTTAAATATTCATAACCTGTATATAAAGTTAAAAATGCTGAAAGCCAAAGTAGAATTATACCAATAGTTTGTGCATTATAATCTTGAAAGTTTAAAATTTTATTACCAGTTTCACCAGTAAGCATAAGCGCTATAGCTAACATTTGTAAAAAAGTTTTTAATTTTGCTAAATTAGTAACAGGTAATTTTATTTGTCCTCTGGCTAAAAACTCCCTTAAACCTGAAATTAGTATTTCCCTTGTGAGTATTATAATTGCAGCAATAACTTCGTAATGTTTGATTGTTCCGCTCATAACCAGTAATATTAATGCAGTAGCAACAATAATTTTGTCAGCAATCGGGTCTAATAATTCACCTAACTTAGACTCTTCTCCCATCATTCTTGCCAACATACCATCTAAAAAATCTGTGAATGAAGCAATCACAAACAGTGCAAACGCAGTTAAATCTCCATAAAAACCAGGCAAATAGAATGCAAGAACAAAAAATGGTACAATTATTATTCTACCAATTGTAAGAATATTTGGGATTTTTTTAAGCATAATTATTCGTGAAAAAAGTTATATATCTTTTTTGCAACTTTTTCCTCAACACCTTCAACTGTTTTAATTTCATCAAAACTAGCTGATTCAACTGCTCTAGCAGATCCAAAATGGTTTAATAGTGCTCTTTTTCTAATAGATCCGATGCCTTCTATTTGGTCTAGTAGTGATTTTGTAATGCCTTTAGCTCTCTTAGCCCTATGAGAGTTAATTGCGAATCTATGTGCTTCATCACGAAGTCTTTGCATAAAGAATAGAGTAGGGTCATTCCTTTCAAACTTAAAGGATTCACCTTTGTAAAAAAAAGTTTCATCTCCACTATTTCTAAATTTACCCTTTGCAATAGCAATCATTGGTAGATCATGTAAACCAAATTCATCTAATACTTCTTTTGCAGTTGAATATTGGCCTTTTCCACCATCAATTAGTATCAAATCTGGTAAAGTTAAGTAGTTTCCTTTTTCAAGCATTGCTCTCTTAAACCTTCTAGTCAGAACTTCTTTTAACATTGCAAAATCATCTTGTTCTGCTCCTTTTGTTTTAATATCAAATTTTCTATATCTCTTTTTAATAAACCCTTCGTTCCCAAAAGTTATCATTGCTCCGACACTATTTGTTCCAGAAATATGACTATTATCGTAAACTTCTACTAAGCTTATACCATTCTTAAGATCAAATTTTTTAGACACACCCTCAAATAAATTTTTATTATTATTTGTTTCATAAATTTTTCTATTTAAAGATTCTTTGGCATTTTTTTCTGCCATTGCAATAACCTTGGCCTTTGTTCCTTTTTTTGCTACATTAATAGAGATTGTACTATTTTCTTTTTTACTTAGAGTCTCTTCAATTAATTTCTTATCTTTAATATCTGAATTAATAATTATCAGTTTTGGAACATTTTTATTTTCATAAAACTGCATTAAAAAAGAAGACATTATTTCATTAACATTTTGATCAGGGTCGTGCTTTGGAAAATAAGCTTGGTTACCCCAATTTTGTTTAGATCTATAAAAAAATACCTGAATACAAGTTTTACCAGATTCTTTATAGGCAGCAATCACATCAGCATCAACAAGATTTGCCTCATTAATTCTTTGTGATGATTGAATTATATTTAATGATTTGATTCTATCTCTAAAAATAGTAGCTTTTTCAAAATCAAGTTTTTCACTTGCCTCTTCCATTTGTTCAGATAGATTTTTTTGAATATCTCTTGATTTTCCAGATACAAATTGAATTGCGTGATCAATCGATTTTTTATAATCCTCTTTATTGATATAATCAACACATGGTCCTGAGCATCTTTTAATTTGATAAAGTATACAGGGTCTTTTTCTGTTCTTAAAGGTTGTGTCATCACAAACTCTTATTTGGAATATTTTTTGTAACATTTTTATTGTCCAATTTGCTGTTCCAGCAGATGCAAAGGGTCCAAAATAAAAACCTTCTTTATCTTTCTTCCCTCTATGTTTTGTAACTTGTGGCCACTGGTCTTTATTGCCAATAAAAACAAAAGGAAAAGATTTGTCATCCTTGAGTAGTATATTGAACTTAGGTTTATATTTTTTAATTAAGTTAGCCTCTAAAAGTAATGCTTCACTTTCATTAGCAGTAGTTGTTATCTCTAATTTAAAAGTTTGGGACAGCATCCTTGCTGTTCTAATAATATGGTTTTTTTCAGCTACATAACTCTTTAGTCTATTAGGAAGATTTTTTGCTTTACCTACGTACAAAATCACATCTTTATGATCAAGCATACGATAAACTCCGGGGCTTTTAGGAATTAATGGAAGTTCTTTTCTAATTACGTCTTTGCCTAATTCAGAGCTTTTCATGACTTCTTTTTTTGGTAATTTGGATACCAACAGAGGCACATTCTTTTATGATTTCTAATTTTTCAATTTGAAGCATAATTTTTCCAATTCGTTTATCCTTAAATAGTACATCAAAAACATCCTCTGCAAGAGTTTCTAAAAAATTATAATGCTTCTTTTTTGCAAGTTTTGTAATTAATTTTACAACCTGGCCATAATTAACAATAGACTTTATATCCTTGTCATTTGTTGGCTTTCTATCTTCATAATCAATCTCTAAACTAAATTTTACTTTTTGAGTTTTTTCTTTTTCAAAATCATAATAACCAAGTTTTAAATCTAGAGTTAACTCTTTAATTAGAATTTTTTTTTCATAATTAAATAAACTTTTATTTTTATCTATTTTTACTATTTTTAAGTTATTTTTTTTCATACCTAAATCTTTGATTCTATAAATTTTATAATTTCTGGATGATAATATTTAAAGCAAGAATAAAAAATTAATTGGTGCCCAGCTACTTTTTTTTTCATCTCT
>Ga0209383_1001236_pt1 | contig 16070 bp, 16 predicted proteins | sample CoawatmetaG02DNA_FD_187510 | JGI IMG/M metagenome (GOLD analysis project Ga0209383, IMG submission 187510) | Marine microbial communities from the West Antarctic Peninsula - Coastal water metaG029-DNA (SPAdes) (version 2) | ecosystem: Environmental > Aquatic > Marine > Coastal ... | reverse complement strand
ATATCAGATGACGGGAGAGCTTTAAACCACCAAGCTTTTCCGCTCTAAGAATACTTTCCATTGTGTGTTCGTATATATCAGAAATAATTCCAATTTCACTCATATTTTTGCCCACAGCGCAAAGTCCAAATTCTCTATCTAAAATAACCCTGGGAGCAGGGTCAAGCATTGTTTTATTCTCTTTAGCGTTAGTGTTATGAGTATTAAAATATGAGATATATTTTTTCACATACTTTTCAACATCACGACCAATCATTGGTATCCGTTTAGTACGAATTACATGGTCAGGAGTTAAAGGGCCTCGAGTTGCAATTTTCTCAACATCGTCTCGGCTGGAAAAACTAATACCACGTAAACTATTAGTAAGATTGAACAAAACAGGATTTCCAACTACTAATGAAATCTTCTGCCTTAACTGAGAAACGTCATTACGTATTTTTTTAGATTTAACATCAGTTAATGGTTTTTCATTATCCCAGGCATTTTGACTAACAAGATATTGTTCAGCAACATTCACTAAATCTATCATTCGCTCATAAGATTCTCGTGCTGTATTTCCAAAAGAAAATATTCCATGATTTAAAAGAACCATTCCTTCTGTTTCATCTGAAGCCATCTCTGAAAATAAAAGACCAACTTCTTTCGCCAAATCAAAGCCTGGCATTACGTAAGGCACAATAACAACTCGATTGCCATAAATTTCACGAATTCTTTCTTCACCATTTGAAGTATTTGATATTGTTACGACTGCATCAGCATGAGTATGATCAACATACTTAAATGGTAATATTGCATGAAGAATTGTTTCAACAGAAGGAGTTGGAGATGTGGCATTGGTAAGTTGAGTCTTTAACTCATTAACCATCTGTGGATCAGAGAGTGATTTCAGCTTAGAAAGTCTCAACATATGAGCCATACGTACTGGTGAAAAACCATCTTTTTCAATAGAAACTAAATCCCAGCCACTTCCTTTGACATGAAGTATGTCTTCTTTCAAACTAACTAAGTTGGTTTCGGTAATTTTGACAGATGTATTTCCGCCACCATGAAGAACTAAAGAAGTGTCTTGTCCAAGCAATCGTGAGGTGTAAACTCGTAATGCCAAATCGTCTTTAAACTTATTTGATTCAGTATCAGACCATAAGTTTTTCATAACATATATCGAACTTCAAAAATCTCGTAGAGTATATCACCTTTAGGTGGCTTTAACGGTTGTCTTATCACCCACTATAAGTCAATCTTTTACCATACCAAGCATAGCCAATGTTGAAATTCTAGCATTATTGAAAAGATCATGATCCAAAAAATCATTACTTAAGACAATACTAATAAAATAATCTATACAGTTTTTTAATGACCTAGAATGAAACAATTCACTATCAATTCTTTTAGAAAAAACTACTGGCGGACAAATAGACAAACCTTCCTGATTAAATGTTTCTCTAGGATAATATGCGTTAAATTCAATACCATCGTAATTGATATCACCTCTTTCAAATGAAAAATACATATTCTCTCTGGCAAGTGAAGCATAAGACACAAATGTTTGTGATGTAGAGCCATTTTCATGGAGGAGAGATACAGAAGCAGTATCATCAGCTGTTCCAGTTTTATTTATATTAGTAGAATTTAAAAAAACTTCTTTTACTGCTCCCAATAATGTTACAGATAAATCCAAGTAATGAATGCCTAGATTCTCAATTACCCCTCTTGGAGATTTTTCAATATCAGATTTCCATGAGTACTTATAATGCTCTTTAACCGAGTAAGGATAGGACATGTGCACATTAATATTAATTAACTCCCCTAAATCATGCTTCTCTTTTGTCTGAAGTATAAATTTTTGAATTTCAGAAAACCTATAGTTAAAACCAAAGAAAAATTTTGATGGATTAATTAAATCAAAAATTTCTAAGTCTTCGACTTTATTAATAGGAGGTTTTTCGCAGTAAACATACCCATCATAAATCATGGTTAACGGTTTAATATAATCAATATGTGTATTATTTGGAGAGGTAATAAAAATAATATCACTATTCAGGACATCGGGTTGGCAATCTAAATCAAGATTTCTATCATGCTCTATGAGGTTAAAATTATGACCAGTATTAGAGATAATTTTTTTTATACGTTTTGCATGAGAACCGTTACCAATAAAACATATTCCTAATACAGACATTGGATTAGCTAACTCCGCATCGATCACATGGAAAACAACCTGACCGCATTCCACTTTTATGATTTAAGCGCAATAAATTATGCGCCTTGGAGTGCCATATATCTTTAATGCTATTGCTTTCAGTTAAAGTGCCTGGGCTTAGCTTGCTTTTATAATCTACATCGCAAGGATTGCAAACACCATCCCACCAAACATAAAATCTTTCCCACACATATTGACAAGGGGCTGAAACATCTGGCTGAATAGTATTATTGTAGGTATCCCACCTTTCTTGAACAGCAGATATAGTTATTTCATCAGACCATTGCCCCCAAAATTCAGCAAATTTTTTATTATCTTGATCTGGAGTTGCGTAAACGCCAGAAATCCTAATGGCAGTAACACTCTCAGGGTAGAATTCTTTTCTTATATTGTATAAATTTTGTACATTTTGAAGCACTTCTTCAAAAATTGCATTTTTTCTTAAACTTTCAAATAGCTCTTTATTTTCTGTATCAATACTTAATACTACATCATTGACTTTATTTTTAAATATAGAATGGCAAATTTCATCAGTCAACCTGGTGCCATTAGTATTTAATTTAACTTCAAAAAATTTTCCTGATGTGTATTCAAGCATCTCAGAAAATTTAGGATGCAAAGTTGGCTCACCTCTAGAAGCAAGCGTGATTGCACCAGTTCCATTTTCCTCACACTCATCAATTACTCTCTTAAAAAGGGCCATATCCATAATTCCTGTGTATGGCTTTCGAGTGAAATCTGGATCCACTTGAAAACAAAAAGGACACCTTAAGTTGCAGGCAGATACAGGCTCTAAAAGAACATATAATGGAAATTTTGCAACAATCCTTTGTGATGGGAAATTTCTAAACTTGAAGCGGAAAATTATGTAGCGAATTGATTTTTCTTTATTAGAAACTTTACTGAGATAAGTAGATTCTTGTTCTGACCACCAAATGGGAAAGGAATTTGTTGATTTTATTTCAAGGATTATTTTTTCAATAATTTTCCTGTCGTCTGAATCTAAATGCAAAGATTCGAAGTTATCTACTCTAATAAGAAACTCATCAAAGGAGAATGATGAAGTTGAACGCAAAAAATTCACTTCCTGCCCTATGAAAGACTTTAAAGTAATTTCACTCATTTAATCCCCTTAAAAATTCTAAAAAACATATATTGAAATAAAGTCGGGTGCGTCCATATTTTAGACTTTAAATCTTGCCTTTCCTTAATTTTATAATCTTCATTATAAATATCTATAACCGCCTTTTTCATTAATGGTATTGCTTTAGAAATTTGATGATATGGATAAGTATTAAAATTATCCTCATTATTATTTTTAATACTATCTTGATACATAATGCCCCCTGTATCTATTCCTTTATCAACAATATGAATAGTGATCCCACAATTATTGTAGTCGCCCTCTACAAGTGCCCAATATCCACCATGAACACCTCTGTATCTAGGTGTTATTCCCATATGAGTGTTCAAAAACACTTTATTAGTAGATGATAATATACTTTCATTTATAATTCTTGTGCCATTTACCACTATAACATCTGGGTTGCAATCACTTATCAGATCAATAACACCAGGATCATTAATACTATTGACACCATCTAAAATTGACTTGGGGAAAGGTTCTATAATAAGATCATATAGTTTTTTCAAAGCATTTATTCTTTTTTCTGACTTTTTTGTTAAATATTTATTAAATATCATAAATAAAATTTGCCCAAGAACTTTCATATAACCTAAGTTTTTAATTCTTCTTTGAATAAATATTTTACGAGATACTTTCTCTTCTTTTATAATGCGTATTACATCAAAATTATTTTTTAATCCATTGTACATAATTAACGAAGATTCTCCCGAACCAACTAACATTAAAATTTTGATATCTTTATTCATAATTAAATATCCATAATTAAATGAGATACTTCTTTCATATTAAGTGATTTCATATCATATTTAACTTGTAATTCATTGTAATGTTCTAATATTTTATTTAAAAAAATTATATTATTGAATATGTCATCGCCAAAATTATGTGGATGCCACCAAAGATGAAATAATTCATTATTTTTAGCAGCGTACGTCATTGATTTTTTTATTCTATTTAAACGTAAATTTTCAAAAAAATATAACCTCTTAGATACCGGTCTTAAAAATCTACTTGACGCTATGTTATAGGGTTGAGAGGAGGACAGGTCTTTTAAAGAGTTAGTGTTGTGTCCTGAGATGTTGAAATATGAATCTAATAATCTTATTGCTCTTATTACTTTCCTATCATAATCTTCTTGGTTTGCTGCTTTGTATATCCAACTTTTTTCATTACCCCTATAACCTAAAATATTTAAATCTTTTAAAACAGATAAATATTCATCATTCCACTGATTACGAGGAAAAACCAAACTACACAGCTCTTGATTTATTTTATTTTTTATTATTTCTTTAGCTTTAGTCAAATCATCGAAAAACTCTTGTCTTGTTTGTCCTATTTCTAGGCAATAATAATGAGACAATGTATGCGTCCCTATCTCTTGATTATCTGTATCAATGATATTTTTAATGCTATCAAAATTAAAATGATATTTTTGCTCCAATTCATTATCTTCTCTAATGTAATTATAAGGATTTAATTGCTGATTCTTATAGCTAGGTAGACTATTAGGTAAATTATCTTCTAAATCTTTTTTATTTTCAAAAAATAAGAAACCAACTGTTGCCCATGTTGCATGAATATCATATTTTTTAAATGATTTTAATATTTCATTTATTGCAAAATCAACACCATCTAAATTATTAGAATAATTCTCTATGGTAACTTTATCTCTCATCATCCCCCAATACATTTCAAAATCTAATGAAATTGTAAATATTCCTTTATGCATTTAGGTTAACTCTCATAATTAAATTTAAATTATACCAATTATGTTAATCTATTAAATCTGATTAAATGTGTAGAATTCAACTTTGAACTCTGATATCGTTGGTAAAGAATATACATACATTATCTTTAAGTCTGCGTCAAAAAAGTGGGGGTATTAATTGGAAGGACTAAATCTACTCCACAACTTTAGAATGAGCTTAATTATATTTATTATTCTTTAGGTCTTCCCCAGTTTTTAATCAATTTATCAATTGCATTATCACCAATATATTTATTATAAATAGCTAAACTTTCATCTTGAGGTTTTCTAGCTAAATCCTCACCTTAAAGCCCTCTTTTAATGATACTCACAACAAACTCAGAAGTCATAGGATAGATAGATTCCCTGAAAGAAAAATAACTTGAGGTATCTATATATTCAATACCTTACTATCAACCATATCTCCAGCATCTATCATCTTTATTTAAAAAATGACAAGTAGAAATGATTTTTTTCCATGTAAATATTGATACTCAGGAGCACTATAACCCCTATAAAACCGAAGATTACCAGGATGAAAATTGAGAATACCCACTGAAATTTATTTAGACAATTATCATTTATTAACCCACCCCCCCATCCTGAATTCCAAGTGAATAATTAGCTTCTATAAGGCGTGAAATGAATATGGGATCATTAAGACTATTAAATCTCGAAATACAAATTTCACTTACATAATTACTCTGCTCTAAAGGCGCCCATAGTCCGCCACACCTTTTATCCTCTTGCTCATCAAAGCTATCATTAACACCAATCAATATGATGTCAATAAATATATTATTTCTCTGCAAGGCAGATATGTATTCACGCTCACAGTAGCTATTGTTGGATTGGAATTCGAGTGAGAATTCTACACATGGAATTGCAGACTCATTTACGTGTTCAACTAAATTCAGTGGGTCACTGTGGAGTAGTTTTGGACATGTCACTTTACAAGTCAATTTCTGACTTTTTGACATACTTCAGTTGTAGAATAAATTTATAGCCCAAAATGACTCAATTATGGGGAGTGGTCAAAGATCAAAAATAGACGCGGGAAACAAAGAATTGATTTATAATATTGCAAAGAAATAATATTAAAAGTGCAAGGGTTAGATATTTTTTTATTAAATTCTCATTTAAACTTTATAAACTTAATAAAAATGTCAAACGAAGCAATCCTTAGGGCTATATTTAGTGAATCACTAGCTATTTCAACTGAAGAAGTAATTGACTCTTTAGAATACAACACTATTCCTAAATGGGATTCATTAGGACATATGTCAATTGTGGCAAAAATAGAAGATACCTTTAACATTATGCTAGACACTGATGATATTCTTGATATGAATAGCTTTGGTAAAGCAAAAGAAATTCTAAGTAAATATGACATTGAATTTTAAAGCTCAGGTTGATTTAATTACTGGATCAACCGAAAGCATTTGCTGGGCAACAGAACAGGTCTTTGTTCAAGGTAGTGCAAAAGTTCTACTTAATGGAAAACACAGTCAAGAATCTCTAGATAACTACTTAGAGGAGCTTAAAGATAAATGTAGCATTGAATCTGAAGGTTATTTATAATGTTTTACCAAATTGATCTCTCTGCTAGTAAGGAGCCTCTTTTTTTTGATCACCAAAGCGGTCAAGAAATCAACTCTACTCGGTTAGCTGGAGATATGGAGCGGTTTCTAGATAAGTTAGGAGAGATAGAAAAATCTCTTTGTTTTATCTTTTGTGATCAGTCATACTCTACAGCACTTGCATACCTCAGCCTTCTTAACTCAAAACATGCTGCTTTTTTAGGAGATGCATCCCAAAACATAGAATTAAAAAAAAGGTTGGTTGATGCTTATGAGCCTCGTTGGATCTGGTCTTCTAATGCCTTAGAGGGGATGGATGATTATCTTTTAATGGATCACTTTGTTGATTACTTATATGTACGTAAACAAAATGTTATCTATCCGATTCATCAAGATCTTAAACTACTTCTTTCCAGTTCTGGAACAACTGGAAGCCCAAAGATGATTCGTTTGAGTGCTAAGAACCTTCAGGCAAATGCCTCCTCTATTGCAGACTATTTAAAACTAAAAAAATCAGATAAGGCGATTACTAGCTTACCACTTCACTATTCTTTTGGGCTTAGTGTATTAAACAGTTTTTTAGAGGTCAGGGCAAAGGTAATTTTAACTAATGATTCACTTGTTAGTCAAGGTTTTTGGGAGACCTTTAAAGAACAAGAAGTCAACTTTTTAGCTGGTGTTCCCTTTAGTTTTGACATTCTCAGTCAGCTACGTTTTGGGCGCATGGAGTTACCTAGTTTGGCCTACTTGGTTCAGGCTGGTGGGCGATTAGCGCCAGATAAGATTCAGGTCTATGCAAAAGAAGCAAAAGATAAAAATGCTGACTTTTATGTTATGTACGGCCAAACAGAGGCAACGGCTCGCATTAGTTATGTCCCTCCCGAACGATTAGAAGAAAAGTCTAGCTCCATCGGGATTGCTATTCCAGGTGGGACTTTGCATTTAAAATTGGATTCAGAGGACTCTCAAGAAGGGGAACTTGTCTATGAAGGCCCCAATGTGATGCTTGGCTATGCAGAATCGTTTGTAGATTTAGCTCTTGGAGATGAAATGCATGGGTTGCTTCATACAGGAGACCTTGCAAAAAAGGATAAAGAAGGTTATTTTTATTTAACAGGGCGACTCAAACGCTTTTTAAAGCTTTTTGGATTGCGGTTTAACCTTGATGAAGCAGAAGTCTTTTTAAACAGAGAGCTTTGTTCTCCAACAATTTGCTTTGGTGATGATGATTGCCTTCAGATAAGAGTTGAATCTGATGATGAAAGCATTCCAAAAAAGGCCGTTGAACTAATAAATAATACTTATCACTTGCATCATTCTAAAGTAAAGGTGGAGCTAATCCAAAAAATCCCTAGAAATAGCTCTGGTAAGATTCAATATAGTGAACTCGCGTGAACGAAACCTTAACTAAATTATTTGACCTTGGCCTCTACCAATTAGCCAATGTAATTAAGCCCAAAGATCAAATATTGAGCTACTTTGGATTGAGTTCCGAGTCTTTAAAGAGATTCTGCGATAATACTTTAGGCTTAAGGATGAATCGGATTGTGCCAATAGGTCATGCATTAGATTTTTATCCTGTTTGGGATAAGTATGATCTTTTAACAAAATTTTACAAACGTTTGGACTTACTCTAGTGGAAGATTATAAAAAAGTAATTTTTGAATTCTGCGCTGATTCTGATATTGATTTAGTGAATCAAGCGATAGAGCAATGGATCAAAGAAAACCATATATTAGCAATAAATCGTACTATGCAAAATTTTCAACATAAACTAACGCATGGTTACAGCTATATTTTAGCCAAGAAAGAAGGACTGTTAGTTGGAATGCTTGGCTATATTCCTACATATCTTTATGATTCAGAATTAGAAAAAGACTTACAATATTGCACAGTCATGTGGTTTGTCGATTTGAACGCTAATATCCCAGGCTTAGGTATGTTACTTTTTCGAAGTCTCTTAAACAAAAATAGAGGTAGCTTTAGTTGCGCTATATCAATGAGTGAGCAGTCCTTTCCTATGCATGAAGCCTTAGGCTACAAGATTGGCTGGATGCATCAGGTTTATATAGTAAATCACACACTCAAGAAATTTAAGCTCCTGCAAAATGCTCCTGTAATCAAAAAACTGGTTTCTAAGAAGAACTATTTAATCCGACACTTACATCTAGATGACTTTGATGAGGTAACCATAGGATTTAAAGGACCCCAAAATGTAGTCCCGACCAAGTCAGCAACTTATTTTAAGAATCGTTTTTTGATGCATCCTATCTACCACTATTTAGTGTATGGGATCTTTCAAAAAGGCTCTCTAAAAGCTATAATTGCCATGCGCTTGGTTTCTTCAGATGGTGCTAATGCTATAAGATTAGTGGATTTTTCTGGCGACTTAAACGCCCTATATAATATTGCTCCAGAGCTGCAAGAGCTGTTATTACACGAAAAAGCAGAATATCTGGACCTTTATCATTGGGGTTTAGATCAAAATGCCTTGGAACAAGGTGGTTTTTTACTTCGCTCCAAGGATGGACAGACAATTGTTCCAAACTATTTTGAGCCCTTTAAGGCTTCAAATGTAGATTTAAATTACGCATACCGTTTTATGAAAAAAACAGATAATCGAAACGTTCTTCTGTTTAAAGCAGACAGTGACCAAGACAGACCAAGCTAAATATACAAAGATATAATTATGAATAATTTAACAATTGTAATGTATCACTATGTGAGAGATTTAAAAAACTCAAGATACCCAGATATTAAGGGTTTAGATATTAATCTATTTAAAGAACAAATTAATTATATGCGAAAGCATTATCATATTATTACTATGGAAGAGGTTATCTATAGTATTGAAAATCAAGTAAAGATACCAGATAAATCTATATTATTAACATTTGATGATGCTTACTCCGACCACTATAACAATGTATTTCCTATTCTAGATAAATATAAACTTCAGGGTAGTTTTTATACACCATCCAAAGCTATTACAGAGCATAGCATATTGGATGTCAATAAAATTCATTTCATTCTAGCTTCTGTTGAAGATAAATTAGATTTAGTTAACGACTTGAAAGAATTGGTTAGAGTTTATCAAAAAGAATACCAGCTTGAAGACTTTGATTATTATTATAAAAAGTTTGCTCAAGCAAGTCGTATGGATACGAAAGATGTGATATTTATCAAACGATTACTTCAAGTTGAGCTAACAGAAGAATTGAGAATTAAAATTGTTGGTACTCTCTTTGAAAAATATATTGGCATGAGTGAAAATGCTTTTAGTAGGGAGCTTTATATGAATGAAGAGCAACTAAAACATATGCTAAGAAGTGGTCATCATATTGGTAACCATGGCTATAACCACTATTGGTGGAATAGCTTAAATAAAGAAGAAATGAGCCAAGAATTAGACTTATCTATCAATTTTTTAGAAAAGATAGGTGTTGATATGAATAATTGGACTGCTTGCTATCCTTACGGCTCATACGATGACCAGTCAATTAAAATGCTTGAAGACAGAGGTTGCAAGTTGGCAGTCACTACTGAGGTTGATATTGCAACAACAAGTAAAAATTTAAGATTTATAATGCCAAGATTAGATACAAACGATATACCAAAAAATCAAAATGAAAAAACTAATGATTGGCATAATAAGGGGTAAGTTTAAATCATCTATAAATACAATTTTAATTACATTTATATATCAAAATATTGTTAAAAAATCTAAAGAATATGAAATGAATAAAAGCGATAAATTAGTTAAATTTCAAGTCCTAGATTTAAAAAAATAATTACTCAGGTTGCACCACAACTTATTAAAGATACAAGATACATCTGCTATCATTACAACTAAATATCTCATTATAGTTTTCTATTCGTCAAATGCTTAATACTCAATACTTTATATCTAACTCGGACGAGGGGTTATTTGAACGGATTTTGCTTGAAACCAAAAAAATTGGATATTACAATTTGCCTGAACAAAATCTAGACTACCTTCAAGAATATCTAGAAAAGCTTGATATCAAACAAGGGCTGGAGTCAATAAACGATGTTGTGGTTGTTGGAATTGGTGGCTCTAGTTTAGGAGCGAAAGCAATATACAATTTTCTCAAACCTCTTAACAATTTAGCTAGGCGATTGCATTTTCTCGATAGTACCGACCCTATAGCTATTAGCAGTTGTTGTCAAAAACTCAATTTCAATAGCAGTCATTTTCTAATTATTTCTAAATCGGGTACAACAATAGAAACAATTGCTATTTATAAATATTTACGAGGAATAACTTCTAACAGTTCTCAAGACCAAGCTCCATTCACTTTTATCACCGACAAAGGCTCTGCTTTAGAAGAGCATGCCAGCGATATCAACGCCCTAGTTGTCAATATTCCAGACAACGTCGGCGGTCGATTCTCAGTGCTCAGTTCAGTAGGGGTTATCCCCTTGGCCCTAGCAGGTATCAATGTTGAAGAGCTACTCCAAGGCGCTAACAAGACTAAACAAAGCTTCTTCGAGGCAGGCCATTTGCAAGATGCTCTTCTGAAAAAAGCAACGTTCTACGCAAAAAATTCAACAACCTACAACATTAACGCGATTTTTTCTTATGCAGAGTCTTTCCAATCTTTTAACCAATGGTATATTCAACTTTGGGGTGAAAGCCTAGGAAAGAGGCAATTGAATTCTGCATTCAACGTTGGTCAAACACCTATAGGACTCACTGGACCAAAAGATCAGCACTCTTTTCTTCAATTACTCGTTGAAGGCACTCGGAACAAAACCGTCACTTTTATTAAAATGTCTCATTTTGAAGACAATCTTAAAATCCCCTCCATCAAACTTAAAAACTTAGAATCACTGGACATAATCAACGGTGTCAAATTTTCTGATTTAATCAACACTCAAGCTGACGCCATAATTAAGTCACTTAAGCAATCAGAACGAATCCCACTCGATGAAATTATTATAGATCAACAAAATGCATTTAGCATAGGCCAACTCATATACTATTTCGAACTTTTAACCTCGTTGGTAGGCGACTTGCTCAATATTAACACTTATAACCAACCCGGTGTTGAGTCGGGCAAAAAAATCCTGACTCAAAAGCTGAATGATAAATTCATATCAGGCACTATTAGCTAAATATTTTTTCAATAATTCAACATTAACCATTCATGCTCTATGCTCTCAACATTAAAAATTAATAACTCAACATTAGTCCGCAAATGTCTTTTTCCAGCTGCAGGTTATGGAACTCGTTTTTTACCAGCAACAAAAGCAGTGCCCAAAGAGATGTTGCCTATTCTCACCAAGCCTTTATTGCAATATGGAGTAGAAGAGGCTTTAGACGCAGGCATAAATAATATGGCAATTGTTACTGGCCGGGGAAAGCGCTCCATTGAAGATCATTTCGACAATGCATTTGAATTGGAATCTCAACTTGCAGGCACTCCAAAAGAGCATTATCTAAAAGAAATCCAGAGCGTCATCGATCAATCAACCTTTACCTATATACGACAAAGGCAAATGCTTGGATTGGGACATGCCATTCTCACTGGAGAACCTTTGATTGGTCATGAGCCATTTTCAGTTGTATTGGCGGATGATTTATGTACTAGCGACGAAGGTCAAGGTGTCCTCAGGCAAATGATAGATGTGTTTAAAAAATACCAATGTTCAGTAGTGGCTATAGAAGAGGTGCCAATGGATCAAACCAATAAATATGGCATTATTACTGGAAATTTTATTGATGGTACAGTTGACACCTATCGAGTAACTGACATGGTTGAAAAGCCTGACCCAAAAGATGCTCATACAAATATGGCAATCATTGGGCGTTACATTCTAACGCCTGATATTTTTGACATTCTTCGAAAGACAAAGCCAGGCAAAGGTGGTGAAATTCAAATTACAGACGCACTGCTTACCCAAGCTAAAAAAGGCAAAGTGATCGCCTATAAGTTTAAGGGTAGGCGCTTTGATTGTGGTAGTGTAGAGGGATACGTTGAGGCTACAAACCACTTCGCAAAACAACATGGAATCACATAGCAATAGACCCTGCTCTGTGAGCTTATTATTAAGTAAAGAAAGGAGTAAGACCCCTTCTTAGAGAGCTGAAAAAATTCTAGAAATCAAAGAGATAAAAAGCTAACTATACAATCAAGGGGTTTTTCAATTGATGACTTACTCAATGAACCAATAATAAGCATTAACAAGACACAATTGTTTTGTCGCTAAAACACAGAATAATTGATTCAGATGGAAAAACTTATGAATGGACTGGTAGAGGAAAATCACCAATAGTTTTCAGAGATTATTTTGCTACTGGATACTCTAAAGAGTCTTGCTTAATTATTAATATTATAACTATTTAAATAGATTTGACCTTTCTTGAAAAACCATTAGCTAATTGATTAACAATTTCTAAACCATCTGTAAAAAACCCATACGCACTAGCCCACCTTATGAAAAGAAATACTGAAGCCAGCAATACTCTCTAAACGCTTTAAAGGTTTTAATGAATAATTACTAACATTTTTATCATTTAGACTTATACAAAATATCACTAATCTCGCACTGTGGTTTAAAACCTGGAACTATTTGAATTAAAAGTTTACGTAGTCTCCTGCAATCATTATTATCAATCGCATCACTTAATCCATCTAACACTGGCTTTAGCTCATCCCAAACTATCATATCTTCTTGTGCACACATAATCAATGGATTATCTGTCTCACTAACATTATCACCAATCAGTAGCTCTTCATATAGCTTCTCACCAGCTCGCAAACCCGTGTATTTAATCTCAATATCCCCATCAGGATTTGATTCATCTTTTACCTCTAGCCCACTTAGACTAATCATCTTCTTAGCTAAATCTTGAATTCGCACTGGCTCACCCATGTCTAATACAAATACATCACCACCTGTCCCCATAGCACCAGCTTGGATCACCAGCTCCACCGCTTCATCTATGGTCATAAAATAACGAATGATATTTTGATCAGTTACTGTTACTGGTCCGCCGGCTTTAATTTGTTGTTTAAATAGTGGAATAACAGAGCCACTAGAGCCAAGTACATTACCAAAACGAACCATACTAAACTTTGTACCACTCTGCTTGGAAGACAAAGCTTGCAACACCAACTCTGCACTACGCTTAGAAGCACCCATGGTATTCGTTGGACGTACTGCTTTATCGGTTGATATCAAAACAAAAGTCTCTACACCAGCATCAATCGCGGCTTGTGCGCAATTTAGAGTGCCAAATATATTGTTATTTATTCCTTCGGTATTATTAAATTCCACCATTGGCACATGCTTATACGCTGCAGCATGATAGATAGTGTCTACATCAAAGCGTTTAAAAATATTGCTTAGTCGATTTTTGTTATTAACACTACCCAATATTGGATAAATATTCAATGAGTGCACATCAAAATTAGACAATTCTTTTTCAATTGTGTAAAGCGCAGGCTCACTCATCTCATACAAAATTAACGTCTTGGGTTTTAAGAATACAATTTGTCTACACAGCTCTGAACCAATCGAGCCACCAGCGCCCGTTACCACCACAACCTTATTGATAATATTTTTAGCCAATAAATCTTTATTAGCCTCTACCGACTCCCGCCCAAGCAAGTCTTTGGTGCTTACTTCACGCAAATCACCAATACTTATATTACCTTTTGCCAACTCTGATACACTTGGCAAAGAGAGAACAAGTACTGGATAAAACTCCAGAAAATGGATAATTTTATTACGCTTTTTGCGAGACAATGTTGGAATTGCCAGCAGAACTTTGGTGACGTTTTTTTTCTCAATCAAGCGCTCTAAATCAATTTTTGAAACTACATTAATGCCATTAATAGATTGACGATTCATTTCATTGTTATCATCAATAAAAGCTACCGGATTGTACTCAACCGACTGCACTAAAGCAATCGACAACTGCCTGCCAGCCGAGCCAGCACCATAAATCACCACATTAGTGCATTCAGAGGTATTTTTTCTATTCTCAGCCCCTGAGAGAAACCAGCGCCCAATCATTCGAGTGCTACTTATGGCTACTATGGCTAAAAGCCAATTAATAAATACAACTGAACGAGGTATGCCTTCAACTGCAGTCATAAACCCAATTACACCCCACAGTAAGGCATATAACGTTACAGCCTGGGCGATAGCCCATAACGCCTGAAAGCCAATGTAACGAATTACTGCACGATACAAGCCGCAGTTTACAAAGAAAGGAATAGCAACAATAGGCGCACCAAATACCACCCAAACTAAATCATTTTCTGGAAAGTACCAGTACCCAAGTCGAATCGAAAACGATGCCAGTAGAACTAATACAATCAGTACAGAATCAACAAACAGCAAAATAAGCTTCTTGTTAAGACGTGACAAATTAATGAGTTTATTTAACAAAGTATCTAAATCAGTTTAAATGAGTTTTTTACAGTTGATAAGGGCATTTATCAAATGTCAGTTTGTTTCGTAAAAAAGATATTTTTTTGCACACATATAATTTTATAAATCCAATTAAAATCAGATAATAGTTCAATTATAACCCTTGGACCATGTCTAATAAAATTAAACACAGCAGCGCCCAAAACCAACAAAGGTAGAGCCATCTCCAGTAATAATTTAGGTTAAATACACATATAAATAAACAAATAGGAATGAAGTCGAAGCGAGCAGGTATGCCAATAACCTGCCAACAAATATAGCATAAATATTTTCTATCCAGTCAGAATTTTCCAACTCAACATCTAAAGATCTACTTATCATTGGATCAATATACATGGCCAAAATTATAGCACCAATCCCATGAAGCGAGCTGGTTAACTGGCTCATTGTCATTCTATACTCTGGAATTAAAATAGCCAAAGAAAAGGCAATAAGAAAACCTGTTGACAGAAAAAAATATGCAAAACCAGAAGTGAGAACCTTTTTGAACGGCAAGCTAATTATTTTTGGAACAACTTCTATACTTACTTGATTTAATTGTTTATTTTTGCCAAACAAGACTTTTAAGATGGCTATTGGTATAGTGTTATATTGGTACTGTATAAAAAGACGTTGAAATAATAACTGGAAGAAATTAAAATTAATTAGCACAAGTAAGGAGGCGAAAAAAGCGGAGAATGTTAAAGTAATTGAAATCAGTAAAAATAATTGAATACTCAGATCAGTCTCAATCAAAAAAGATAGAGACAGTAATAAAGGAGGTAAAAATAAGCGACTTGCTACATAAATAGAATGTTGCAAAGTCGTTCCTAACGAAAGACTATTGGCTAACTTACCAGCCACTCTCGATCCAAAAGATACAGTCTCAATAAATTGCATAGTGGTAAAGCAAAGCAGCGCTATTAGGAAAAAAATCATTTGGGAGTTAAC
>Ga0209383_1001235_pt1 | contig 16072 bp, 15 predicted proteins | sample CoawatmetaG02DNA_FD_187510 | JGI IMG/M metagenome (GOLD analysis project Ga0209383, IMG submission 187510) | Marine microbial communities from the West Antarctic Peninsula - Coastal water metaG029-DNA (SPAdes) (version 2) | ecosystem: Environmental > Aquatic > Marine > Coastal ... | reverse complement strand
GTCATCATACTTATTGCTCTAGAGAGCATTTGAGTTGTATCAACCCTGCTTTCCCAAACCTCTTTTAGATGCTTCTTAGTCCACCTCTTTGCAATAGTTGACCCAGACAATTGAATAACAAGATCGCAATCATTTAATAATGAAAATAGAACATCTATAGATTTAAAGGCGCTTCTATTAAGACACTGAACTTTATAGCTAGCTGAAAGGCTTCTAGCAAGGGCCTTACCAATCAATCCTGAACCGCCAAGAATGACAATTTTCATGTTATTACATCCATCCTACTGCATTTTTTAGTAGAAGCTGTTTTAGAAATTCAATGTGATCTTTTCTGTCATTAAGCGCAGGGATATATCCAAATTCTTCACCGCCTGATTCCATAAAATAATCATGATTTTCCTCACTAATCTCTTCAATAGTCTCAAGGCAATCTGCAGAAAAACCTGGACAGATAACTTGGACATTTTTCACACCTTTACCTGGAAGTGCTTTCAATGTTTTATCAGTATATTCTTTCATCCATTCTCCAGCGCCAAGTCTAGATTGGAACGTCATAGTATATTCATTAGGTTTTAAATCTAACTTAGAGGCTAAAAGGAATGTAGTTTTACAGCATTGACATGGATAATTATCGCCCTTATCAAAATAACGCTTAGGTATACCGTGGAAGGACATAAGAAGCAGATCAGGTTTACCATGAATAGCTTGATATTCTTTAACGCTATTAGCTAAAGCCTCAATATATAAATCTTCTTTGTTATAGCTACTAATAAACCTTAAGTCAGGAACATTTCGCCAATTCATAAATTCTCTAGCAGCCGCATCAAAAACTGAGCCAGTTGATGCCCCAGCGTATTGAGGGTATAGCGGTAAAATAATGATATTTTTGCATCCCTCTGCCTCAAGCTCATCAAGTGCAGAGCCCATTGATGGATTACCATAGCTCATCCCTAAAGACACAACAAACTTACCAGGTGCACTCTTTTCAAGCTCAATTGCTATTGCAGCTTTTTGTTTTTTTGCAATTGACAGAAGTGGTGATCCTCTTCCATGCGTATCCCAAACAGTTTGATAGGCCTTCGCTGATTTTCTTGGTCTTAAGTTAAGAATTACCCCATTTAATATAATTTTCCAAATCCAGCGAGGAGGAGGAGGCTCAATAACCCTTGTATCTGATAAAAACTGTCGTAAATAAGGCTTAACAGCCTTTTTCGTAGGGGCGTCGGGAGTTCCCAAATTAGACAAAAGAATTCCAATTTTTGCCTCACTTGCAGTCTCATGTATTGAAGTACATTGGTACAATTTAATCTCTCAAATTTAATTTTTTCAAGGTGATAAGATACCCTATAAAGTGCCTTTCACTGTAAAATATGTTAACTGTATCTATTGAAGTTATGTACCCATTCTCACTTACATTGTTATATAAAAAAATATGCATATTTTGTTATTAGTCGCTCATGGAAGTAGAAGAGAAGAGTCAAATATTGAGATTGAATCTTTGTCAGAAAAAATTTCAAAATTTGAATCAAAAGAATTTGATAAAGTAATGTCTGCCTTTCTTGAGTTCGCCACACCCTCTATTCCAGAGGCAATTAAAGAGTGTGCTGAAATTGGCGCAACTAAAGTAACAATATTGCCTTATTTCCTATCTGCTGGGGTTCACATAACAAGAGATATACCTAATGAGATTACTGAAGCTTCTAAAGGAAGCCTGGGTCTAGAGATTAAAGTGGCAAATTACTTTGGATCCAGAGATGAAATTGCACAGATTCTTCTTAAAACTGCTCTAGATATCAAATAAAGATTTTTACTTATTAAGTTGGTAAGAACTTCCAATTAGACCCATATTTTCTTTTTTTGATATAAAAATTGGAATATCAGTCATATAATATTTCAAGCGCCCTTTGTCTTCAAAGCCCTTTAAAAATTCACTATTAATAAAAAAATCAATAAAATTTCGTATTAGATCACTTGTAATGTATATCCCGCCCAAACAGCCATTTGTGAGTGCAATAGTTCCAGTGACTGAGCCAAATATTTGACAAAATAAGTGGAGTGATTTTTCAGACATTAAGTCTGGGTTTGCTTTTATTGCTGCAGAAGTTATCTCTGAAGGATAATGAAATAAGATTTCTTTTCCATCAATTTGACATAGGGCTTTATATAAATTAACAATACCTGGTCCAGATAAAATTCTTTCAACAGCAACATGTCCAAATTGTTTATGCAATAGTGCCCAAATTTCAATTTCTAAGCTAGAGTTTGGCGCAAAATCAGAGTGCCCACCTTGGGCAGGAAGTGGAATCCATCCACTTGATGAATGTATTAAGCCGCACGTTCCTAAGCCTGTCCCAGGACCAATAACTAACCTCACTCTTTCAGGCTGAACAGCTCCTTTATTAATAACAATAATATCATTATTATTAAGCGTAGTAGTTGCAAGTGCTTGCGCTGAAAAGTCATTGATCCAATTAACCTGAATATCATTCAAAGCTGAAGAGACATTAGCTTTGTTAATAACCCAGTCATTATTTGCTGGCTTAAAGACGTCTAAGTGAGTTGTTCCTGCAGAGGCTATGCATGCTGAAATAATTTCAACATCATTAATAGAAGAAAGATATGATTTAATTGCCTCTTGAACAGTTTCGAACTTAGTGCACTGAAGCGTTTTTATATTGATTAATTCTGACTCACCTGGAACCAGAAGAGCAAATCTTGCATTTGTTCCACCTATATCTCCAACCAAATTATAAGAATGCTTACTAATGACTAAATCATCCTAAAATAGTTAGTTTTTATAAACATTTTCTCGTTCCCCATCAAATATACAAACCATATATAAATCTATATTCCCAGTATTATGCACTCGATGAAAAACACCATCCTCAATTAAAACCATATCACCACCTACAATTGAGATAGTCTTGTCATCTAGGTCCATTTTTCCACTTCCACTCATAATCATATAGACCTCTTCTTTTCCAGCATGATTATGGCCTTTTGTTGATTTACCAACATGCAGAGTTGTTGAGCTAATGACAAAGTTTTTTAGAGAAGTGTTATCTTTAAGGATATACGTTTCATTATCTTTAACTACCTCACCATCTATATTATTTATTTTCATAAAAATAACTTACATTTAATTAACTTTTAAAGGCTAATATTATCCACAGCTTTTTTAAAACAAAAAGCATTTTTAATCAGAAAACCAAAAATTTAATGCTCTAAGGACTCCAGTAAATATTAAGTCCGTTTTCTAAAAAAGTATAGATCGGCATTCTGCTTGAATCTTTATATTCCATTGCACTTTCTAGAGTGTGGAGCTTACTGGACCCATTCAGATGTAGAAAGACATTTTTGGCATCAATAATTACTCTTGCAGTAAGGCTTAAACGCTGATAAGGTGCGGTTTTTGGAGAAGTCGAGATTAAATAGTTTAAATTATTTAAATCCATCGCACCAGGAAGCTCGTCTGAGCATGGAAAAAGAGATGCAGTATGTCCATCAGAGCCCATACCTAATACTACAACATCAAAAGGAAGCGTAATATTTTTTAACATTTCTTCACTAATTTTTTGACCATCTTTAGCTGTTATAGAGTTATTTTTGAGCGGAATAAAATTGACCTGTGCGGCTTTATTTTTTATGAGATGGGTTCTGACAAGTAATTCATTGCTATCAGAATTCTTAGCGTCAACCCATCGATCATCAACTAATGTTAAATCTATCTTTGTCCAATCTATGTTCAACAATGAAAATTCTTTAAAAAGGGGTATAGGAGTGCTTCCTCCAGAAACAGCCATACTTGCACGGCCTTTTTTTCTGATCGCTTCAGTTAAAATTTCACCAATACTTTGACATAAATCTGAAGCCAAAGATTCACTATTGTTGGTACTATAGAAGCAAACAGAGTCTGGCAAATAATGAGTTTTACTAATCCTCATGCCAATTATGTCCATTTTTTTGAATTAGTTGCTCACTCTCCTTAGGCCCATTAGTTCCTGCAGTATAGAAATAAAGCTCTTGATTAGAATTTTTGTAAGCCTCTAAAGCGTTATCACACCAATCCCAAGCAAGCTCAACCTCTTCTTTACAGAGAAATAAACTCTGATTACCATTGAGAATATCCATTAACAGACTTTGATAGCCGCTCGGTATATTAAGTAGTTTTTGAGTTTTTATAAAATCTAGGCTCATAGGGTCAGACCTTAAAGTTGAGTGCTTATCAACGCCATGGGGCTTAGTAAAAACCTTCAAAGAGATGCTTTCAGAAGGATGCAGACTGATAATTAAGGTATTTCCTTTCAAACTCTCACTATCTTGATCAAAAATATAGTGTCCATCAGATTTAAAATGAATAACAATTTGCGTCGTCTTGCTGGCCATTCTTTTGCCAGTTCTTAAGTAGAAAGGAACACCTTTCCAGCGCCAATTCTGTATTTCTGCCTTGATACTTACAAAAGTCTCAGTATCACTTGTTACATCAGCACCCTCTTCATTAATATAGCCAAGTTTATTTTCACCATCAGTATATTGCGCAGAAACAAAATTTGACTTAATTCCTTTCACATTAATTGGTTTTAAAGCTTCAAGAACCTTAACCTTCTCTGAGCGAATACTCTGATCATTAAGGCGGTTAGGTGGCTCCATAGTGATGAGGCATAGCAACTGAAGAAGATGACTTTGTACCATATCCCTTAGCTGGCCCATTCCATCAAAATACCCCCAACGGTCTTCAATTCCAACAGACTCTGCCGCAGTTATCTCAACATAATCAATACTTTTACTGTTCCATTGACTTGAGAATAAGGAGTTTGCAAATCTAAGAGTGATAAGATTTTGCACTGTTTCTTTACCTAGATAGTGATCAATCCTATAAATTTGTGACTCATCAAAGTGCTTTAAAAGCTTGGCATTAATTTCCTTAGAAGATTCAAGATCAAATCCAATAGGCTTTTCAACAACAATTCGGCACGAAGAGGTCAGCACATTAATACCATTAAGCCCATCAAAAACACTCTCAAAAAGTCTTGGAGAAATTGCTAAATAGTAAGCGACTGGTTTACCTAAATTCTTAAGACTTAAGCTTAACTCTTTATAACTATTAGGCTTCTGAAGATCACAACAACAATAATCAAAACGATTTAAAAGTTTAGAAATAACACCAATATCTAAGTATTCATCTGAGACGTAAGTGCTCAGAGCATCATTTACTTTTTCTTGAAATTGAGATCTTGTTAGTTCTCGCCTACCAACGCCTAAAATCTGTAAACCTTCATTAAGCTTATCATCACGCTCTAAATAATACCAAGCAGGTATTAATTTACGAATAGATAGATCACCTAAGGCTCCAAAAAGGACAAAACTTTCAATTTTAATAGTGGGTTTAGGCGTCATATTTAATCGCTCTGAATCCACTCAGTATGAAAAAACTCACCTTTGATACCATCTAGGCGCTCATAAGTGTGTGCGCCAAAATAATCACGCTGTGCTTGGAGTAAATTAGCGGGTAATATCTTAGCCCTATAACCATCAAAATATGAAAGCGAAGATGTCATTGCAGGTATTGGCACGCCATGACTAATTGCTATTGAACAAACTCGGCGCCAGCCATCTTGAGATTTATTGATCTTATCTTTAAAAAAAGGATCTAATAATAAATTTTCTAACTCAGAATTAGTATCATATGCATCTTTAATTTTAGTTAAAAAAGTCGATCGAATGATGCAGCCTCCACGCCACATAAGAGCAATACCACCATAATTTAAATTCCAATTAAATTCTGAAGCTGCCTTAGTTAGTAAGGCATATCCTTGGGCATAAGATACGATCTTAGAAGCATACAATGCATCATGAATATCATTAAGCACCTGCACTTTGTCACCTTCAAAAGTAAGGCTTGGGCCACTCAACAACTTTGATGCCTTAACGCGCTCTTGTTTAATTGATGAAAGGTATCTTGAAAATACCGCCTCTCCAATTAGTGTAAGAGGTGTACCAAGTTCAAGGGCAACAGTTGCAGTCCATTTGCCGGTACCTTTTTGACCGGCCGTATCTAAAATATTATCAACAAGATAAGTTCCGTCTTTATCTTTAAATTTAAGTATATCTGCAGTGATTTCGATTAGATAGCTGTCAAGCTCACCTTCATCCCACTTTTTAAATACTTGATGCATTTCGTCATTTGACATAACCAAGACATCTTTCATAATTTGATAAGCCTCACAAATAAGCTGCATATCGCCATACTCAATGCCGTTATGGACCATTTTTACAAAGTGTCCAGAGCCGTCTTCACCTATCCAGTCACAACAAGGCTCGCTTCCTTCAACTTTAGCTGATATTGCTTGAAATATGCCTCTTACTTCAGGCCAAGCAGAAACAGAGCCTCCTGGCATGATTGAAGGGCCTTTTAGAGCACCTTCTTCTCCACCAGAAACGCCAGCACCAATAAACTGAAACCCTTGCGCTTCTAACTCTTTAGTTCTTCTGATGCTGTCTGGATAATGAGAATTGCCACCATCGATTATTATGTCACCTTTGTCGATAAGAGGAATAAGTTTATTAATGTAGTCATCAACAACAGATCCCGCAACAACCATTAGCATAATTTTACGAGGTTTTTTAATTGAACTAACAAACTCCTCAAGATTAGCAAAACCAATAATATTATTACTCTTTGACCTATTATTAATTAAATTATCTATTTGTGGAGTTGTGCGATTGTGCACAGAAATTCTATAGCCATTATTCTCAATGTTTAAAGCTAAACTGGAGCCCATAACGCCTAAACCAATTAGACCGATATCTGATAAATTCTCACTCATAATAATCTAGTCCCAAGGATACAGCGATTCGTTAGATTCAAGATTTGGTACGAGTCTTTGGTCTCTATGTAAACCAAAAATTTGTTCCATATCGCCTTCATCAAGATTAAAGTCATAAATGTTGATATTCTCTTTTAATCTTTCTAGGTTTGCAGTCTTTGGTATTGCTACAGCATTTTGCTGAACAATCCACCTTAATGCAATTTGTGCAGGAGTCTTGCTATATTTTTCTGACAAATTAATAATTACATCATCTTTAGCAACATCGCCACGGCATATTGGACAATAAGCAACTGGAATAATATCTAATCTCTTCATTGTATCAAGGAGCTTAGATTGCGAGAGAAATGGGTGATACTCTATCTGATTGCAAAAGAGATCATTAAAGCCAAGATTTACACATTCATTCAATAAATCAGAATTGAAGTTTGCAACGCCAATTTCTATTGCTTTTTGACTCGCTTTAATTTCATACATTGATTCAAGCATTTCTCCTACATTTGTTTCAAATTTTGGCCAATGTATTAGTAATAAATCGACATAATCAGTCTTTAAATCTTCAAGGCTCTTTTCAAGCGATTTAATAATGTTCTTATTTTTTAGCTGAGGTCCATTTCCTCCTGAAGGAGTCCAGCTCAGAGTATTAATTTTTGTTGCTAAAAACAACTCAGCTCTATCAACTCTTGAGTCAATGATTCCAGTACCCACTTCAGATTCATTTTCATACATTGCTGCAGCGTCGATATGACGATAACCTAAATCCAATGCGTTTGAGACAACTCTTGAGCATTCACTTATTTTAAGATCCCAAGTTCCCAAACCTAAAGATGGAATATCAGTGCCAGATTTTGAGATTTTTTGATACATAATCTTATCTAATTCGATCTTCAGTTTCACTATCAAAGAAAACAGTTTGAGATAAATCAAAAGTTAATTTAACTTTCTCACCGACTGAAACTTTAGAGTTTCCATTCAGCCGAGCAACTATTTGTTTTTCACCAAGCTCTACTACAGCAAAAGTATCTGAACCTGCTGGCTCAACAACATCAACAACTACCTCTCTTTCTACTGCACTTTTATTTAAGGATGGATCAAGATCATTTATTGATTCTGGTCGAATACCACAAATAATAGTTTTATCAATATATTGCTCAATATCATTTATCCCTTGAATTGGCAAACAAATAGTTTCGCTTTTACTATTTTTCATTTCAAATTCTATATTTTTTTTATTTTTAGCAATTTTTCCTTCTATTAAATTCATTGCAGGAGCACCCATAAAATTTGCAACAAACATATTATTTGGATTATTATATATTTCATATGGCGTATCAAATTGTTGAATACATCCATCCTTTAAAACAGCAATTTTTGTAGCCAAAGTCATGGCCTCAATTTGATCGTGAGTAACATAAATAATTGTCGAGCCGAGTCTTTTATGAAGGCGTTTAATTTCTGTTCTCATATCAATTCGAAGCTTAGCATCTAAGTTTGAAAGCGGTTCATCAAATAAAAAAACCTCAGGCTCACGAACAATAGCCCGGCCCATTGCGACGCGTTGTCTCTGACCTCCAGATAATTGACCTGGTTTACGATTTAGTAATTCACTAATTTGAAGTGTTTCAGCAACTTTATTGACTGCTTGCTCTCTTTCAGGTTTTTTTACACCCTTCATTTCCATTCCAAAACTAATGTTCTGCGAAACAGTCATATTTGGGTATAAAGCATAGGATTGAAAAACCATAGCAATATTCCGCTTTGAAGGGTGAAGCCCAGCAACAGAGTTCTCTCCAATTTCAATTTTACCGCTTGTTATCTCTTCTAGGCCAGCGATAGTATTAAGCAGCGTTGACTTGCCACAACCTGACGGGCCGACTAAAACCAAAAAACCTCCATCTTCAATAAAAAGGTTTATTCCCTTTAATACTTCTACAGAGCCATAACTTTTATGTAAATTAGTAATTTTTACTGTTGCCATATTTAGAACCCTTAGCTGAAAATTATAAATAAATGAGTAAATTAACCTTTAACAGCGCCTGCCATTAAACCTCTAACAAAATATCGCCCAGAGACAATATAAACAACTAATGTTGGAAGAGCAGCTAGAATTGCTCCTGCAAAATGCACATTGTATTCTTTAACACCCGTAGAGGAGTTAACAAGGTTATTTAGAGCTACAGTCATTGGTATAGAGTCAAAGTCTGCAAAAGAAGCGCCAAATAAAAAATCATTCCAAATGTTGGTAAACTGCCAAATCACGGTAACTACTATAATTGGAGCTGAACTTGGAAGCAAAACGCGCCAAAAAATTCTAAAGAATCCAGCCCCATCAATTTGTGCAGCCTTTATTATTTCAGTAGGAAATGCTGCATAATAGTTTCTAAAAAATAAAGTTGTAAAACCTAATCCATAAATTAAGTGAACAAACACCAATCCTGACGTTGTTCCAGCCATTCCTAAAATACCAAGCATTTTTGCCATCGGAATTAATACAATTTGAAATGGAATAAAGCATGATAATAAAAGCATCCCAAAAACAATACCATGACCCTTAAATTGCCATTTGGTAAGAACGTAGCCATTCATTGCGCCCAATATAGCAGTTAAAATTACTGCTGGTATGACCATAGAAATTGAATTCCAAAAATAAGGCTTAAGTCCACTAGGGTCAACACCAATTTGTGCAGTTGACCAGGCTGATCGCCATGGATCTAGGGTCCATACAGAAGGTAAATTAAGCATCCCTCCAGCACGAATTTCCTCTAGTGGCTTCAAGGAGTTTGTAAGCATTACATATAAGGGAAGTAAATAATAAATTGCAAATATAATCAAAATTAGATAAATAAATATCCGAGAAATTTTGATACTGTCCTTAGTGTTTTTAGTAGGAGTTATATTCATGATGACTTCTCACTTCTTAGCTCACTATAAAGGTAAGGAATAATGATAGAAAAAATCATAAGAAGCATTATCATTGCAGAGGTCGCTCCAACTCCCATCTGATTCCTTGAAAAGGTGTAAGAATACATAAATGTTGCAGGAACCTCAGTCGCTCTTCCAGGACCACCATTTGTTAAAGCAATAACTAGATCGTATGCTTTAATAGATAAATGCGCGAGTATTACAAAAGCTGATAAAAATGCTGGTCGAAGCAAGGGAATAATTATACGTCTGTACATCCGAAAACCAGACGCTCCATCAATTTGAGCGGCTTTCATTATCTCACCATCAATACCCCTCAATCCTGCAAGAAACATCGCCATAACAAAGCCTGAACTTTGCCATACTGCAGCAATAACTACTGTATAAATTGCAAAGGTACGATTTTTAATCCAGTCGAATTCAAAGCTCTCCCATCCCCACTGATGCATAATATGTTCAAGGCCTATTCCTGGGTCTAAAAACCATTTCCATGCAGTTCCAGTGACAATAAAAGATAACGCCATTGGGTAAAGAAAAATTGGACGGAGAAGTCCTTCTGCTCTAATTTTTTGATCTAATAAAATGGCTAAGAAAAGGCCAAGTACTGTGCAGATTAAAATATATAAAATCCCAAAAATTGCTAGGTTATTTACTGCAATCTTCCAATGTCTTAGTCCGAAAAGTTTAGTGTAGTTGCCCCAGCCCATGTATTCATAAGTTGGCAGCATGCGCGAATCTGTTAGCGACAAATATCCTGTATAAATAATAAATCCATACACAAAAACAAGAATGAGAAAAAAACTTGGTGCTAGAACAATTTTAGGTAGTAAAAGTTGGAGATAATTTTTCATTTAATACAATTCTAATCAAAAAAATAGTTGGCGAACTATAAATTCGCCAACTATAAATAAACAAATTTAATAAAGATCTAAAACAAGTTTAGATAATATTTAATTTATCTAGCTGCTGCAACTGCTGCAACCATTTCTTCTGCAGCCTCTTCAGCTGAAAACTCACCGTTAAAGTGAGCTGAAACAACATCAACAATTGCTGATTGGATCGCAGGACGGACAGTGTGACCGTGCGCCATTGAACCAAACAAGCTTCCAGCTGCATTAGCTGCTGCTAGATCTGCCATACCTTTCTTTCCACAATGATCAAACATCATGTCAGGTACGTCAGTACGCGCAGGCACTGAACCCTTAACAACGTTAAATGCTGATTGGAAAACAGGGTTCATTACAGAAGAAGCCATAGCTTCTTGTGCAGCTGAACTTCCAGCACCACTGAACATAGCGAACTGATCAGAGTTGAAAGTTACAGAACCTTGAGTTCCTGGGAAGCGAATACATACAAAGTCAGAACCTGGCTTTTGACCCGCTTTAAGGAATTCACCTTTAGCCCAGTCACCCATCATTTGCATTCCAGCTTCGCCATTTATTACCATAGCCGAAGCTAGGTTCCAATCACGACCTGAGAAGTTGTCATCAACGTATGAACGAAGAGTTGACATTCTGTTGAATGCCTCTACCATTAATGGACCACCAAGAGCGTCTTCATTTAAATCAATCAAAGCTGACTTATAGAAACCATTCCCTAGGCTCAGCGCAACACCATCAAAGATAGTTGCATCTTGCCATGCTTGACCACCATGTGCTAATGGAGTAATTCCGTTTGCTTTCATAGCATCAAGAACAGAAACTAACTCTTCCCATGTAGTTGGAGCGTTTCCACCAGTTGCGTCAAGAGCAGACTTGCTGATCCATACCCAGTTAGTAGAGTGAACATTTACAGGAGCTGCTACCCAGTCACCATTGTGCTTAGAAAAAGCTTGAAGTGCTGATGGAACAACCGCATCCCAACCTTCAGAAGCAGCTAGGTCATTTAAGTTAGCTAGTTTGCCTTGATCACCCCAATCTTGAATAGCATATCCAAGCATTTGAACTGCAGTTGGAGCGTTACCAGCTGTAACACGAGCCTTAAGCGTAGTCATAGCAGCATCACCACCACCACCAGCTATAGGCATATCTTTCCAGCCGATTCCTTTACCTGCTAGATCATCTTTTAATACACCAACAGCTGCAGCTTCACCACCAGAAGTCCACCAATGTAGAACTTCTACGTCGTCAGCAAAAGCCTGAGATGCACTAAATGAAAGAACTAAGCTGGCCGCCACACTTTTTACAAAGTATTTATTTACCATTTTTGTTTCTCCTTATTACTAAAAAAAAACTATTTAGAGTATTGAATTAACACAAAAAATAGACCATAGATTCTAAATAATTTTTTTGTTAAATACCTAGAACTAGAGACGCATCATAGTTATCCTTTTTTTGAGTGTCAATCGATTGATACAATTTGTAATACTTTGTCACATAGAGAAATAATTAAACCAAAAATTTAATAAAATATATAGATATACTGTTACAAATATTAAATATGTAATATCATGATGGAACACATTAAGCAGTCAATAATTACTAGTAAAAAGCTTCTAAAAGGACAATACAATGTAAAAAAAAGCTTCAATATTGCCCAATCAAGCATTAAAAAAGAAGTTGATATTATTCTTGAGTTACGGCATAAAGAAATTCCAGTAATCCCAGAAATTGATTTTCAGTCGATTGTTAATGGAAATATTTCAAGTTCTGATATTGCAAACTTAAAACAAAGGGGATCTGTAATTATTCGCAATGTTTTTGATAAGCAGCAAGCAAGTGAATGGAACGATGAAATAGGTGAATATATTACATCTAATGATTACTTTACTAAGTCGATTGATAGGCAAGGTATGGATAATTATTTTTCACAATTAAAGTCAGGAGCTCCACAAATCTTTGGACTTTATTGGTCAAGGCCTCAGATGCTTGCAAGGCAATCCCAATCAATGGCAATTACTAAAAAATTCTTAAACTCAATGTGGGATGTCTCGAGCCCAAATGGAGATGAGTTTGATCCAAATAACGATTATATGTATGCGGATAGAATTCGTCGACGTGAGCCTGGCGATGAAACCTTAGGATTATCTCCCCATATCGATGGGGGCTCATTTGAACGCTGGACTGACCCAGCATTTCAAAAAGTATACCGCTCTGTATTTAATGGTGACTTAGATTCTTATGATCCCTGGAAAGCAGCATTTAGAACTCACACAAAGGAATATAAATCTCCTGCAGTTTGTTCAATGTTTAGAACATTTCAAGGGTGGACTGCGCTTACTTCACAAGGGCCGTCTGATGGAACTCTGTCTCTTATTCCGATTGCTAACAGTATGGGATACCTTTTGTTACGGGCCTTACAGGATGACCTCTCTTCTGATAATCTTTGTGATGCAACGCCAGGAAGACCGCTCTTAATATCACCCGATTATCACAAAGACCTATTATCAGGTCTAGTAACAATTCAGGAAGTAAATCCCGGAGATACGGTCTGGTGGCATCCTGATTTAACCCACTCAGTGGCTGATAAGCACACAGGAAAAGATTATTCAAATGTAATGTTTATTGGGGCTTCACCAAAATGTGCTAAAAATTTAGACTACACAAAACGACAAACTGAAAACTTTTTGCTTGGCAAAAGTCCTCCTGATTTTGCTTCTGAAGACTATGAGGTAGACTTTAAGGGAAGGTTTGCTATTGATCAGTTGACAGACTTAGGTCGAACTCAAATGGCACTCTAGAGGAATGATGATGCTTAATTGGCGAATCGTCTGAAAGGTCAATTAAAAAACTATACCAAGATAAATATTTTTTACCTCCTTTACTGCTTAGACAAAAAACATAGCTACCCGTCATTAAAAAAATATTTCCAGGTAACTCCTTAGATATAGCATCTTCAACATTAACCTCTACAGAAGCACCTCCATTAAAGGCAACTTCAAAATAACCTTTAATCTCATTATTACTTGCTAAAAGTTTTGGTAGAAAGGTCGGTAAAAGAGTTGCATTGTCATGATACAAGCTCAAAATGGCTTTCATATCAGCATTATTAAAACAGTCTGCCCATTGCTCAATTATATTTTCAGGTGTCATAAATATATAAATTTTAATAAATTAATTAAGTATTTTAAACAAGGTTTCTTAGATTATTTTTAAAATTTCGTAGCAAGCACCCATTGTGTGATAATCCGTTTTTCCAGCTGGGCTTTTAAGATCATCATATTTATTATTATTTGAATCTAAAATACGAAACCACGCACCATATTTATGATCAACCATGTTTTTCCAGCTGTAACTCCAGATTCGATCATACCACTCCCAGTAATAATCATCGCCTGTTCGATTAGCCAATACTGCAGCAGCGGCTATAGACTCAGCTTGAACCCAGAAATATTTATCTTTATCACAGATATCTCCGTTTGGTGAAAACCCATAAAATAAACCTTCTGATTCTTCATCCCAACCCATCTCAATTGCATCATCAAACAATTCTTGCGCTCTAGGAAGCAACCAATCCTCTTTAACATGCCTCTCAAGAATTAATAATAATTTTGCCCACTCGGTAAGATGTCCAACTTGGAAGCCCCAAGGACGAAATAGATCATCAGGACGATCTTTATTATAAACCCAGTTAATTTCCCAGTTACTGTCGTAATGCTCCCAAATTAAGCCTTCTGCAAGACTAGCTTGCCTAATACATATATTTTTTGCAATGATAAGCGCTCGATCTAAATATTTTTGACTACCTGTCGCTTCAAAAGCCGTAATAAGGGCTTCACAGGAATGCATATTTGCGTTTTGCCCACGATAACTGGAAACTACTTGCCAATCAGCAGAAATTTCATCAGAATAAAGCCCATGCTCTTTTGACCAAAAATGTTTTTCCATTACATCAAAAGTTTCATCAATGAAGTCCTTGGCCTCTAAAATACCGGCCCTATGTGCTGTTGAATATGCGAGCAACACAAATGCGAAACCATAACAATAATTAGTAGAATCCTGAACTTCTTTCCCTTCTAAAATCCAGGTATAACTTCCAGTTTTTGTATTTAAATGAAACTGTCTTAGATATTCGATTCCATGCCTTATCACATCTTTATATTCATCATTATCAAGCTCAATTGAAGCCATTGAATAATTAAATATAAAACGAGTGCTGCTGACCAAGTGCCTTGTATCAAAATCATAAACACTTCCATTATCACGAAAGTGCTGAAAAAAACCACCATTTTCATTATCAATGCAACGAGGGTGATAAAAACTCATAATTGATTTAATATGACTAATTAAAAATTCTTTATCTTTAAATATTGGATTACTTTTTAAATTCATAAATTAGGAAAGTAAATTTCGACAATTAGTCCACCACCAGTGCGATCTTTAAGCTCAAGTTCGCCACCATGGATGTTTGCAATATTACGAGCAATACCCATCCCTAGGCCAGAATGCTCATCATTTAGTTTATGCTCTAAGCGGTAATATGGCTTAAAGACATTTTCTTTATCTTTATCACTCAAGCCTGGCCCTCTATCTTTAATTTGAATAAAGATACCTGTTTTCTTTTTTTGGCCAGTAACCTCTACGCCCTTGCCATAGGTAAGGGCATTATTAATTAAATTTGAAAATAAGCGCTCAATAGCTAAAGCCCTTCCTTTTATGACAATGTTTTCTTTAATATTCATCTTAATAGGCAAACCAAGAAATTCTTCTTTTTTTAAGATCGCAGTTAGCATAGTCGTAATGTTAACTTTACTAGTATTCTCATGCTCAGCTCCATCAGTCATAATTTGAAGGCTTCCTTTCACCATGGTTTCAAGGTAATCTAGGTCTCCAATTAAGTCCTCTTTTATTGTCCCATCTTCAATCCCTTCTACTCTAAGGCGCGCCCTAGTTAAAGGCGTTTTTAAGTCATGAGAGATAGCCGCAAATGATCGCTCCCTGTCAGCAATAAATTTTTGAATCCGTTTAGCCATAGAGTTAAAAGCGCGGATAGTAGCTACCATTTCTTTAGAGCCAGTTTCATCAAGCTGTCTAGGAAAACGCCCTTTACCTAATAAATCTGCTTGATGCGCTAATAATTGAAGGGGATATACGAGCCAACGAACAAATAAGAAGGTGATTAAAAGCATCGTAACCGAAACTGCTGCAGAGGTAAAAATACGCTCACCATTGATCCAATCAAAACTGAGCAATAACTCTCCTTGTGGAATTATTGTTGCCAAATACATCCACTCATTTTGCTGTTTTAACCTAAATTGAATTATGGCAATGGGACTCTCTTCTCTCGGAGCAATAAGACCTAAACTTTTCCATATTGGTACAAGAGAGACTATTAATTGATTATTGGTGAGACCTTCACCAGGACCATTAGGCGTTGTAATTTTA
>Ga0209383_1001232_pt1 | contig 16108 bp, 8 predicted proteins | sample CoawatmetaG02DNA_FD_187510 | JGI IMG/M metagenome (GOLD analysis project Ga0209383, IMG submission 187510) | Marine microbial communities from the West Antarctic Peninsula - Coastal water metaG029-DNA (SPAdes) (version 2) | ecosystem: Environmental > Aquatic > Marine > Coastal ... | reverse complement strand
TCGTAATTACTCAATCCAGTAGTAGAAAAATTATAAGTCATCATGCCGCTTGGAACCATCGTTTCAACCCCATTACTGACAAATTTGTAAGTAATTGCATTATCTGCTACAGCGGTTAAATGAACTGTACCACTGCCATCTCCATTAGGATTATTATCATCAGATCCAACAATATCTGCTGAAATCTGTAGATTAGTAGGGTTCACTATATCACCAAATTCGTGATCTTCAATTTCACAAGATGTAAAAACTAATGCTGTAATTACTAATAAAGATTTAAATAAATATTTAATTTTTTTCATTGTTATATTTTTTTAATTAACCAATTTTATTTCATCAAAGTGATAAACTCCTTCTCCGGTATTTCCAAAATCATAAAATACTATAAAAGACACGTAATCTAGATCAGGAGCTAAACTGAAATCATACGTAAGAGTTTCCCACTCGTTAGCTACGGTAGTTGTCATGTCAAACTCGTATGTAAGACCATCCACGTTTCCTTCAATAGTTTCAAGTTTTACCTTTATTACTTTTCCAGCTTCAGGTGAGTAAGATTGAATTTGTATTTGATTCATTCCTGCAGAAGAAAAGTTAATTGGATCCACAGAAATTCCCATTCCACCCCATACCTCTGAACCTTCAGTTTTGGTACACTGCATAACGCTAGCAGTAGTATTAGATCCTGAAACATTAGGGTTTTCTACAATTTGAATTCCCTCTACTCCACCAAATGAAAAGTTTCCAGGTAATTCCCCTTCAAAATTCTCTATTTCAATTGACGGCGCTTGTGTAGGTATGTATTCACCGATACCAACCTGTATTTCATCAAAATGATATAAACCGGCATTTTGATTTCCGAAATCATAAAATACAATGAATGAGATATAATCAAGATCAGGAGCAGCTGAAAAATCATAAGTTAAAACTTCCCACTGATTAGCTACTGTGGTAGTCATATCAAATTCGTATGTCAATCCATCGATATTACCTTCTGCGGTCTCTAACTTAACTTTTACAACTTTACCAGCCTCTGGAGCATAAGAGTTAATTTTTATTTGATTTGTTCCATTAAAATTAATTATTCCATCAACAGCAAAGCCCATTCCTCCCCAAACTTCTGCACCATCTGTCTTGGAAAATTGCATAACATTTGAAGTTGTATTTACACCTGAAGGATTAGGATTAGCTACTAACTGTACACCTTCTACTCCACCAAAAGAAAAATTACCAGGTAATTCACTTTCGAAATTTTCAACTATTGTGAAATTTGAAACAGCTGGAAGAGATAATTTTATATTATCGAAATAATAAGATGTGTCATCTCCACTATTTCCAAAATCAAAAAAGATAACAATTCTATTATACTCTTGAGATAAATCTGCAGCACTAAAATCATATACTAATGTTTCCCAACCTTGACTCACGGTTGTCGTCATATCTACTTCGGTATTTATGTCTGGATTTTCTGAATTTTCAAGTTTTAATTTAACCACTTCTCCAACCTCTGATGTCCATACATCGACTGCTATATTGTTTAGTGAAGAAAAGTCTACTGGCTCATCTATTGTTAAAAATGAACCTGCCCAAACTTCAGAACCATTAAACTTAACTGATTGACCAACAGTACTACTAGTGTTTACACCAGTTGGATCTGGATTAGGAATTACAGTACTCTGTGCATTTCCAAAATCAGTAAAAGAATAGTTTATTGTTGCATCTTCAAAATCAATTGGCATAAGTAATGGATTAACGATATTAACCACTTCAGTATACTCAGTTGTAGCAGCTCCACCACTTAAAGCAACTACTGTGACTGTATATTGACCAACAACTGAATAAGTATATGTCAAATTTTCTGCAATTTGTAATGGAGTTGGCGCTTCATCTGCTCCTTGATCTCCAAAATAAACCTCAAATGAGGCAGCCAAATCTGCTGAAGCAGAGACTGTAATATCAAATGCATTTCCAGGCACATTGTTTATTGTTACAACTAAGTTTTCAGGAGCAGAGTATGATACCACAACAGAAACAACAGTTTCAGTAATTTCTCCATTTAAACCAACTGCTATTATAGTAGCATCATAGGTTCCTTCCGGGTAAGTGTTTACCGCTGAGTTTCCAGGGTTAATAGATTCAGATAAATTTAATCCATCACCAAAATTAACAGAATAACTTACAACCCCTTCACCAGTTGGAGTTATAGTAACTACACCTGTATTGTCTTGGGTAACACTAATCATTGCTGAAACATTTGTTGGGACACTAATAGTTTCAACAAAATCTATATTGTTTTCTATCTCTTCAACACAAGCAAAAACTAATATTGAAGCAATAAATATGTTTAATAAATATTTTAATTTTCTCATCTTATTATATTATTTAGTTTTTTAGTAACCTGGATTTTGCATTAAACCTGAAATATCTACTTCTTGCTGTGGGATTGGAAATACTTCATGCTTACCTTCAACAAAACCATTTATAGTTGATGTAGCTTGATTAGTCCTAACTAAATCGAAGAATCTGTGACCTTCCATAGAAAGTTCTAAATTTCTTTCAGCCCAAATAGCATCTGTTAATGCAGTTCCAGTAGAAGTTATATCATGATCTAAATCACCAAAAGCTCTTCTTCTTACTTCATTTAAATATTGCTGAGCTAACGCATCACTGATGCCACCTCTATTATTTGCCTCAGCAGCCATTAATAAAACATCAGAATATCTTATAGCTCTGTAGTTGTTTAAATAATTTAGCTCTGTTTGAGCACCGCTTTGACCTGCTCTTGGAATATATTTATTATTATAGTAGCCTGTATGCTCATAGCCTTCAGAGTAATTTGCACCTGTAGCATTAGCGTATGCAACCATATCTAATACTGAAGCATCTCTTCTAGAATCTCCATCTTCAAATGACTCATATAGAGGATTAACAGGGACATTAAAACTCCATCCTTGCGCATATTCAGGTCCGTCCCATCCTCTTGGGCCGTTGTGTATAATTCCAAAGTTTCCTTCTGAACATTGAGGACATCCCCAGTCGTACCAGTTAGAAGTATTTGTATACTGAATCTCAAAAACAGACTCAGGTCCATTTTCACCAGAAGATAAGAATTGACTACCGTAATCTGAAACTAAAGAATAAACTCCAATAACTTGATCAAATGCAGTGGCAGCTTCAGAATACTTTTCCTGATATAATAAAACTTTTCCTAAAAGTGCATTTGCAGTAAACTTATTTACTCTACCTAATTGTGTTTGAGAGTTTGGAAGAGTTGAAATTGCATTTTGAAGATCTACCTCAATTTGCGCATAAACATCCTCTTTAGGAGTTCTAACTAAAGTACCTGAATCTCCAGCTGTTAACCTTGCGTCGGTAAATAAAGGTACATCACCAAAGAATCTCACTAATTCAAAATAGTAGTATGCTCTTAAAAAATACACTTCACCATAAAGAGTTTCTTTATTATCAAACTCTAACAGAGATTTGTTTTCTTCCATATAATTAGCTCTGTTAATCCCTTCGTATAGCCACTGCCATATGGATTTTAAGTTGTCATTATTTGGATAATGAGTCATGTCATCTATTTGTTGCAATCCAATAACATCTGTAGCACTTTCTCCTCCACATAAAGAATTATCTGAAGCTATATCCCCAATTAATGAATTTAAGTACATCCATTGTAATGGATCATATGTTCCAATTAATGCTGCCTCATAATCATTTTCAGATTGGAAGTAAACATCTGCAGTAATTGAATAACCTTCAATTGGCTCGTAGTCTACGTGATCAGCACAAGTAAATGAAAGTATGCTAATACTAGCTAATAAAAATATTTGTTTTATTTTTTTCATAATTTCTATTATTAAAATTTAATATTTAATCCCATTGACCAAATTCTTGGTTGTGGGTATGTTCCTATATCTATACCTGTATTTAAAACTCCACCATTTGAAATTTCTGGATCATATCCAGAATACTCAGTAATTGTTAAAGCATTTTTAAGCTGAGTATATGCTCTGATTTCATCAAAACCAATTTTTTCGGCGAATGATTGTGTGAAAGTATACCCTAATTGGATGTTTTTTATTCTTAAGTAACTACCGTCCTCAATGTATCTATCAGATGCTCTTCTATTATTGTTTGAATCTACAAAAGAAACTCTAGGTTCTGTATTACTAGTTCCAGCTCCAGTCCATCTATCGAGTGTGGAGGCAAACCTGTTCGTATAATTTAAATTTCTTTCATAAGCCCTGTAAATATCATTTCCTACAGATGCATATGTAAATACGCTAAAATCAAAGTTTTTATAATCGACAGCTAAATTCCAACCAATAGTAAAATCTGCAAATGGATCACCTATTTCAGTTCTATCACTATCATTAATAATACCATCTTCATTAACATCAGCAAATCTTATATCTCCAGGTGCAGCACCATTTTGTGTTGCATGAGAATTGACTTCAGCTTGAGTTTGAAATATCCCATCTGTTTTATAGCCAAAAAAGTATCCAGGACTATAACCCTCTTCAAATCTAACAATCGGAGTATACGGAATTCCATATCCTGCACCCCATATATACTTGTCGCCATTGTTTATTTCTAACACTTCATTATCCGATGTTGTGAAATTAAGGTTTGTACTAATATTAAAATCTTTTCCAATAGTTGTGTTATAAGAAAACGAAGCATCAATACCTGTACTCTGAGTTTTTCCAATATTAGTGGTTGGAAAACTAGGAGTACCAAGGTAAAGAGATAAATTAGGACTGAATAATAAATCATCAACTGTCTTTTTAAAATAATCTACAGTTATTGATAACTTGTTATTAAATAGTCTTGTGTCTAATCCAAAATTCATTTGCACTTGATTTTCCCAAGAAACATCTTCATTTGGAACAGAACCTAATGCAGATCCATTTATAATACTTCCATCAAATGTATAACTAGGAAAAGTTGATATTAATGCAAATTGTGGATTTATATTGTCATTACCTAATGATCCATAACTAGCTCTAAATTTCAAGTAATCTAAAGGAGCATCTTGGAAAAAATCTTCCTTTGAAATTACCCAACCAAAAGATGCAGAAGGGAAAAATCCAAACTTGTTATTTACACCAAATGATGTAGATCCGTCTACTCTGCCTGTGAAGGAGAAGTAATATTTTTCATTAAAATCATACAATAATCTTGAAAAATAAGAAACATTTCTGCCAACATATTGCCAAGAACTAGAAGTTTGTTGAGATGCATTACCTGTAGCAGCACTTATATCTGCATAAGCCCATGAGTTAAAAGGAACATCTTCATTGAACGCACCAATATACTCCCCTTTGTTCTCTCCAATAGAAAAACCTAACACTGTCTGAAAATTATGATTTTCATTAATAGTAAAATCATAATTAGCATACGTTTCAAACGTATAATTGAAATAATTAGTTTTAGATTCTGATATTCTATTGTGAGTTGAAACTATTGTTCCTTCTTCATCTACAGAAACTATTGGACTTAAATCTTGATTAGCATTAGTAGCGTTATGTCCAGATCCATAAAAAGCTAAAGGAATAAAGTTTTTGTTATAAATATCTACAAAAGTATAACCGAACCTAGAGGTAACTTTTAAATTATCTAGTATATCATGTTGTAATTCAATCTTACCAGTTAACTTATTAGTATTTCCCTCATTATATGTATTATCAATTTGAGCTAGTGGATTAATTATTTCTTGAGTAATTGTTTCACTAATTCCAAAGCTCCCATTTGCATAAGGATTAACTGTTGGATCGAAATTTAATGAATTTGAAAGAACACTATTTATTCCGTTTTCAGGAAGGCCTTTCCCTTTAATGTTAGTATAGTTTGTATTAACTAATAATTTAGTTTTTTCAGTTAAATCAGTATTAATATTTGTTGTAAAGTTAGTTCTATTAAAGTAAGTTTTATCAGATGGACCAACAACACCATCTTGACCTAAATAACCAGCTGAAACATAAAAAGATGTTTTATCACTACCTCCAGATGCAGTAATCGAATGATTTATTATAGCGGCGTCATTAATAACTTCTTCTTGCCAATTTGTTCCTTTACCCAAATCAGATAAATTAGGGTATATTAAGCCTTCACCAGCCGCCATACTAGCTTCATTTAAAATTCCCGCATATTCACTTGCATTTAAAACATCAATCATTTTAACAACAGATTGATTTCCAACCGATGTACTAAAATTAAAAGATGTGTCAGTATTTCTTTCACCTGACTTAGTAGTTACAACAATTACACCACTACCGCCTTTAACACCATATATTGATGCTAATGCTGCATCTTTTAAAATGTTAACAGACTTTATATCACTAGGATTTAGTGAATTTAAATCATCTATAGATTGAGAAACACCATCAATTACTACAAGTGGTGAATTTCCTGCATAAGAACTAATACCTCTAATTAAGACAGTTGGTTTTGAACCAGGTGATCCACTAGAAATAATATTAATACCGGATGCTTGACCTTGAAGAGCGTCTTCAATTCTTACCGGCTTAATAGCTTCAATTGCCTTTGAATTAACAGTTGATACTGCCCCAGAGATATCACTTAATTTTTGAGAACCATACCCAATTACAACAACCTCATCTAATTCACTTAAATCTTCCACCATTAAAACTGAAAAACTATTTTCAATTCCTACTGATATTTTTACTGTTTTATAACCTAGATAACTAAATATAAGATTTGAATCTGAACTTACGTTAGATATAGAAAAATTTCCATCAAAATCAGTTACAGCGCCATTATTAGCGTCTTCAACACTAATACTAACTCCACCAATAGGAATAGCTGTATTAGCATCTTTTACATTTCCAGAAATATTTTGACTCTGTAAATTAGAAGATATTGTCCCTAAAAACAGAAATAAAGTTAAAAATGATACTTTCATAAATCTTTTATTTAAATAGTTTGAATAATAATCTATAATTTAAAGACAGTTATTATAACATTTATTTGATATTAAACTTTTTTATAGTATTTATCTAAATTATAGAAATGCTAAATTACCTAATGTCTAATAAAATCTAATATGGATATGTAATTTTTAGGTTATTTACTGTATAATCAAGAATCACTTAAATTATTCTTAACAAAATACAAGAAAGAGTGAGAAATGTGTAGATGTGTAGCGAAAACGTAATAGTAGTTGTTTTTGCTTCAATTTTTATATAAATATGTCGATAAGTATTATTTAAAATAAAAAAGCATCCCGATTTCGATAACGAAAAAGGAAAGCTTTCCACTGGTTTAAAAAACCTCTAATAAGCTTTGAGCTTATTAGCAACACAACACTTTAATTGCGGTCTGGACGGGACTCGAACCCGCGACCCCCTGCGTGACAGGCAGGTATTCTAACCAACTGAACTACCAGACCGTTGCATTATTGCGAGGCAAATATACATTGCATTTTCTATATCACAAATGTTTTGTTATGTTTTATTAATTATTTACAAAAAAGACACTTGCTTCTAAATTTTTCAACTATTTGAGTAGAGTATCTAAAGCTGAGGCATAAGTATCTTTTGGTGCAACACCAACATGTCTATCTACTAGTTCACCATTATTAAAAACTAACACAGTAGGTATGTTTCTAACTCCATATTTAGATGCAAATTCTTGGTTTGCATCAATATCTACCTTACCAACAATTGCCTTATTTTCATATTCATTGCTGATTTCATCAATTATTGGACCTACCATTCTACATGGTCCACACCAAGCAGCCCAAAAATCTACCATCACTGGCTTGTCGCTCTTTAATACGGTTTCTTCAAAATTACTATCTGTTATTTCTAAAGCCATAATATTATATGTTTTTCGTTTTATATTTAGATCAAAATTAATTAAATAATCATCAATATCTATTCTTTTTAAAGAAATTTAACATAACAGCATTCACTAAATTATATTTCAAAAATAAATAGAAAAAAATCTACTTAACTAACAGAATAAATTATTCACTTAATGTTTTTAAATAACCAAAGTGAACTTTTCTTTCCCCTTTTGAAAACATAAATCTACGTTTTGATAAAGAGTGTAAAGTATTTTTTGAATCTAATAACAGTCCTTTGATCGTAGAGTTTAATTCTTTTTCATTCATTAAACTATTGATTTTTTCAGCAAAATGAAGCTGTAATCTTTGCTCAAATAAGTCAGGCTTAGCTGGTTTATCAATTAAAACCTCAAATAAGTTATCTACTAGCTCCTTAACGCTGAGGCCATTACCTTTTAAGGATGCTTGAGTAGACATTAGTGTGTTTAATTTTTTTACATTTAAAAATTTATTAAGGGCACGTATTTGTAAATCTTGAATTGAATTTAAAACACCCTCTTCTTTAATTTGAGAGACTAAATCCTTGTTCATTAGCCATTTTTGAGTATTCCAAAGGTTTTCTTCAAGAAAGATTAAAGCTTCTTTTTGATTTGAGACACCTACATTAAAATAAGTTGTTATTCCTTTTTGATTTGAATTATGTGGAGTTTTATAAACTCCTCCTACTAAGTTATGAACGTGGTATACATACCTTCTATATACAGAAATTAATTCTCCATAAATTTCATTTAAGTCATCATAATTATCCGAAGGTTTCAAAGTCCAATTCATTAAGTTTTTGGCCACAATCTTTAGGTTTTTTATTCCATAAAAACTAGCCCTAACAGGGTCGTTACCAATATTTTCAGTTTGTGAGTTAGGGTCATTACCGTAACCACCAAACATATAAATAGGATCAATAGATTTAGAATCCACCATTGTTTTTAAAATTTTCATTTCTTTTTCTGGACTTTCGCCAAAATATCTATAACCCCATTCAATTGAATAATCGTCATAAGGACCAAGCTGCCTAACAAATCTTATATTTTGATCACCAGGCTGAGCAACATAATTATATCTTGCATAATCCATAATAGAAGTAGCTATTCCAAATTTTTGAGTGAATTTACCAGACCTCAAAGAGTCAACAGCATATGCACTACTTGCCTTCATATTGTGAGGCAAACCTAAAGCATGACCTATTTCGTGAGAAATAACTCTACGCATCATTTCACCAATTTCTTCCTCAGGCGTATCTAAACTCCTAGCTTTTGGATTAGCAGCGCCTGTTTCAATTAAATACCTATTTCTATATGACCTTAGATGATTATGATACCAAATAATATCACTCTCCAGTATTTCTCCTGTCCTAGGATCAGAAACACTAGGTCCAACAGCATTTCTTGTTTCAGAAGCTACATACCTAACAGTTGAATACCTTATATCTTCCGCGCTAAAATCAGGATCTTCTTCCTTTGTTGGTGGGTCTTTAGCTATTATAGCATTTTTAAATCCGGCTTTCTCAAAAGCACTATTCCAATCCTCAATTCCCATTTTAAAATACTTTCTCCATTTCATAGGGGTCGCTGGATCTAAATAGTAAACAATAGGCTTAACTGGCTCTACCAATTCTCCTCTGCTATAAGCATCCAAATCAGATGGCTCTAACTTCCATCGTCTAATTAAACTAAATTTTTCAGATTTTAAGGCTTCTGAACTGTAGTTAATCTTTTCTGTAGTAAACCACCCTACTCGTTCATCCTCATACCTTATTTTCATTAGATCTTTGGGAAGAGCAATTATAGAATGATTTATTTGAAAGCTAAATGACTTTGTTTGATTACTCCTTGGTGCTTTATTAGCGTTAAAGGTAAGTGTGTGTAATATTTCAGTATTTTCAGGAAAGCTTTTAGCAGAATCAATGAAACTTCTTTTTTTATCAACCCCACCAATTTTATAATTCTCCTTATCTGTAGATCGTATAATGTTAAAGCCAGGTGAATCAGCCATAAAGTAATTTGTAACATCAATTAGATATGAATCCTCATCAGAGTTCTTGATTTCAAATGCAGCTAAAATAGGTTTGAAATTATTTTCAGAAACACTTATAGAAATTGGATCATTTTCATTAGCTATGTTTGAATAGCTAACCTCTTTTAATAAAATTTTTTGACCTTGTTTTACAAAAATTATTACATGCTCAGCAGTCTTTGATCCAGCATTTAGATATGCAGAATAATTTGCAGGAATTTGTGCAAACCTAGTAACTACTAACAGCTCACTTTCAAGTAAACTTTTACTTATTTCAAAATATAATTCGTTTTTATTATTTTGGTAAGTTGTAATCAACCCTTTATTCACTTTCATATCTAAAGTGATAGAATCAATTATTTTAAGAGGCTTATCTATACTTGATTTTTGCCCATAAAAGCTAAAGCTAGTAATTAGGCTTAAAATTATTATTAATCTCATTTTATTGTTTTAGTTTAACTTAAAATATATCTTTTCTTTATCTAATTCATCTAATAATTCTTGAGATATATTTACTTTTTTATTTTCACTAACCATATCTAACTTGATTTTTTCCTCATCATCATAAACGACAAAATTTAGCCTATGATCTCCTTTAAAGTTATCTATTATTTGATTTAACCTATCTAACTTGTTGCTATCTATTTCATTAAGTTTTAATTGAATTGATAACTTTTTCGCAAATGAATCTAACACATCGTGCAATAATTTAAAGCTGTTAAATTGTATTCTAGGATCACTTTTTTTACCTGTCTCTCTGTTTTGCCAACCTTCTTTGATTAGGGCTTTAACAAATAGGAAATTATTTATAATTAGAAAATGCTTAAACTTCAAGTAATCTTCACCAAAAATTCTAAATTCATATGAGTCTAGATAATCTTCGATAATAAATGAAGCCCAACCCTTGCCTTGCCTGCTAATTCTATGCTCCACTTCAGTCAGAATGCCTCCAAATGCTAATTCTTTATTAATATAGTTCTCGATATTTTTAAATGCAGTCACGTTTGAATTACAAAATGTGTTCATTTCAATTTTAAAGTCATCCAAAGGGTGTCCTGAAATATATATTCCAACAACCTCTTTTTCCCTAGCTAATTTTTCTAATGGATCCCACTCTGTACAACTTGGGATGACAGGTTCTGAAAATTGTATTTCACTAGAATCTTCAAACAAGCTAACTTGAGCAGAATTAATATTTTCTTGATATTTAGCAGCATGCCGAATTGTTTTTTCTAAAAATGTAATTCCATCTCCTTCATCATTAAAATATTGGGCTCTGTGAACATTGTTAAAGCAGTCAAAAGCACCAGCTGCAGCTAAATTATCAAACGCTTTTTTATTAGCAGCTCTAAGATCAATTCTTTTGGCAAGATCAAAAATTGAGTTATAATTGCCATCTTTTTTTCTATTAGTAACAATCGTAGCTACTGCATTTGCTCCTACACCCTTTACAGCTCCCATACCAAATCTAATTTCATTTTTTTTATTTACAGAAAATTTGTAGTATGATTCGTTAACATCAGGTCCTAGCACATTCAATTTCATACGCTTACACTCTTCCATAAAAAAGGTGACTGATTTAATATCATTCATGTTATTAGATAATACTGCTGCCATATATTCAGCTGGATAATTTGCTTTTAAATAGGCAGTTTGATATGCAATCCAAGCGTAACAAGTTGAGTGAGATTTATTAAACGCATAACTAGCAAATGCCTCCCAATCTTTCCATATTTTTTCTAGCTTATCAACATTTAGCCCTTTTTCAGAAGCTTGAGATAAAAATTTGGGCTTCATTTTATCAAGAACAGACTTTTGCTTTTTACCCATCGCCTTTCTTAAAACATCTGCCTCACCTTTGGAAAAGTCTGCTAGTTTTTGTGATAACAACATTACTTGCTCCTGGTAAACTGTTATACCATACGTCTCTTTTAAATACTCTTCCATTTCTGGCAAGTCATATTCAATTTTTTCATCTCCATGTTTACGATTAATAAAACTTGGAATATATTCCATTGGACCTGGCCTATAAAGTGCATTCATAGCAATTAAATCGTCGAAAACAGTAGGCTTTAGATCCTTAAGATGTTTTTGCATTCCGGCAGACTCATATTGAAAGACACCTACAGTTTCTCCCTTTTGAAATAATTCAAAAGTTTTGTCATCATCTAACGGAAAACTATCTGGATCAAGAGTAATAGAATGTTTAGCCTTCACAATTTTTACAGTGCTTTTAATAAGAGACAGTGTCTTTAAACCTAAAAAATCCATTTTTAATAAACCAGCTTGTTCAACTACTGAATTATCAAACTGAGTTACATAAAGGTCTGAGTCTTTCGCAGTAGCTACTGGAACAAAATTGGTGATATCATCTGGTGTAATAATCACTCCACAAGCATGAGTTCCTACGTTTCTTACTGAGCCCTCTAGAATTCTTGCTTGAGTAATAGTTTCAGCTTCTAAATCATCCCCCTCAGAGATATTTAAAAGTTGATTAACCTTATCTAAATCTTCAGGCCTAAACTCTGATCTTAGTTTATTTGTCTCTGTCTCAAATATTGTTTTTAGTTTAGACATGTTTGGAACTAACTTAGCCAATCTATCCGCGTCATTTAGTGGCAAATCTAAAACTCTTGCAGTGTCTCTAATAGATGATTTTGCTGCCATTGTTCCGTAAGTAATAATTTGAGCAACTTGGGTATCACCATACTTATTTATCACATAATCCATGACCTTTCCACGACCCTCATCATCAAAATCAATATCAATGTCAGGCATACTAACCCTGTCTGGGTTAAGGAATCTTTCAAAAAGTAAATCGTACTTAAGGGGGTCAATATTGGTTATCCATAAACAATAAGCAACTACGGAACCAGCAGCCGAACCCCTTCCTGGACCTACAGAGACATCCATTTTTCTTGCTTCTCTTATAAAATCCTCAACAATCAAAAAATAGCCAGGATATCCAGTCTTTTCAATTGTTTTTAATTCAAAATCTAGACGCTCAATAAGTTTATCTGTTAATTCAGAATATCTTTTTTTAGCGCCTACATATGTTAAATGTCTTAAATAGTTATTCTCGCCTCTTTTGCCCAAATCCGCTAAATCATTCGGATCTTCAAATTCACTTGGGATATCAAATTTAGGAAGTAAAACATCTCTTGCGAGTGAGTAAACTTCAGTTTTATCTATAATTTCTTGAATATTAGTAATAGATTCAGAACAGTCTGCAAATAGAGACTTCATTTCATCTGAAGATTTATAATAATACTCATGGTTTGGTAATCCGTATCTAAAACCTCTGCCTCTACCAATAGGAGTAGATTGTTTTTCGCCATCTTTTACGCACAATAATATATCATGCGCATTAGCATCTTGTTTTTCACTGTAATAAGTATTATTAGTTGCGATTAATTTAACTTCATGACTTATAGAAAATTTCTTAATAACTTCATTAACCACTTTCTCATCTTCCTGATTATGATCCATTATTTCTAGATAAAAATCACTACCAAAATTATTTTTCCACCATAATAAAGACTCTTCGGCTTGCTTTTCACCTATATTTAGTATTTTACTTGGAATTTCGCCATATAAATTACCACTTAAGACTATTAAGTCTTCCTTATATTTTAAAATTAGATTTTTGTCAATCCTAGGTACATAATAAAACCCTTTAGTATATGCTAAAGAAGATAACTTTGCTAAATTTTGATAACCATTTTTATTTTTTGCCAATAATACTATTTGATAACCATAATCTTTAAAAGATTTGTTTAGATGGTCTTCACAAACATAAAATTCACAACCTAAAATAGGTTTTATTAGAGATTTTTTTTTGTCACTTTCTTCTTCTGTAAGCTTTGAATTATCTATTGATATCTGATCGTTATGTCTATTAACTTCATTTACAAACCTAAAAGAGCCCATCATATTGGCATGATCTGTTAATGCAACAGCTGGCATATTGTGTTTAGAAGTAGTCTTTATTAATTCCTTAATACTAATAGTGGATTGGAGTACTGAAAACTGAGAATGATTATGTAGGTGAGCAAAATTTGAATTTAAAAGGTCTTTGGATATTTTAGATTTATCAACAGCAAAACTAATCTTGTTTTTATTTAATTCATCCTTTAATAATGCTGATTGCTTTTTTAAATTAATATGATTTATTCCCTCAGGCTGAATCTTAGATGGATTTTGTTTTGCAAAATCAGAATAATAACTGTCGGCTTGAACTAGCTCTTGTAAAGAATAATTTTTTATTCTAATTAATTCTAAAAAACATCTAGTAGTCGCCTCAACGTCAGCAGTGGCATTGTGTGCGTCTGAAAATGAAGTTGAAAATAAAAAAGAATACAATTCAGTTAAAGTAGGGAACTTATATTTACCACCTCTACCTCCTGGAATCTTACACAAAGTTGCTGTTTTTTCGTAACATGTGTCTAGAATTTTAGAGACATCCAAATTATTTTTAATTTTTTGTCTATAAAATTCACTCCCCATTATATTTAAATCAAACTTTACATTGTGACCAATAATAAATTTTGAGTTTTTTACAGCTTCGTTAAATTGATTTAATACATCTAAAAGGTCATGACCATCTCTTTGAGCTAATTCCGTAGAGATACCGTGAATTTTTTGTGAATCGTAAGGAATATTGTAACCTTCTGGTTTAATTAAGAAATCTTTAGTTTCTATACAATTACCAAAACTATCATGTACCTGCCAAGCTAATTGAACACAACGTGGCCAATTATCAGTATCTGAAACAGGGGCATTCCATTTTTTTGGGAGGCCTGTAGTTTCTGTATCGAAAATTAAGTACATTAATTAATCAGTTGTTTGAGTTAATGGAAGTCTATAGAAAATTCCTTTGGATACATTTACTGTTAATTCACCTGAAGAATCATACGCATTAAATGTAAATGTTCCACTAATTTTTGAATCGGAGCTTATTTCATTAATTGAAATTTCACCATCGCTAAAATAAGCTATACTTGCTATACCATCGTTTAATGTGGAATATTGAATTGTGTCTTGATAAGTAGCTTCACCAATAATATTATCTCTAAGATCATAAACACCAGTTGACAATGAAGGGAATTTTAAACTAATAGAGGAATTAAAATCATTTCCAGTAATTATTCCTTCTCCTAAGGCATTGGTTGAGAAATTAAAATTAATAGCTTCCCAATATTCAACTCCGTTAATTGTTGATTGAAATGCTGGAATCCTGTCTTCAATTTCAGATGTACAACTTGAAATAATCAGAAATAAACACGAAAAGTAGATAATTTGTTTCATAAAAATAAAATATTTACATAAAAGTAAAACAAAAAAACAAAAGATTTAATTAGAATTAGAAAATATTATTATATTTGCGCTCTCATTAATAACGGAGGTCGAGAACCCCATAAATTAATTTATTATGCCAGTAAAAATTAGATTACAAAGACACGGTAAGAAAGGAAAACCTTATTATTGGATTGTTGCAGCCGATACTAGAGCAAAAAGAGACGGTAAATATTTAGAAAAATTAGGTAGTTACAACCCTAATGTCAACCCACCTTTAATTGAATTAAACATTGATAGTTCGGTAAAGTGGCTTCAAAACGGAGCACAACCTACTCATACAGCTAGAAATATTTTGTCCTACAAAGGAGTAATGCTTAAGCATCACTTGTTAGGTGGAGTTTCAAAAGGAGCTCTAACTAGCGAAGAAGCTGAAGTAAAGCTAACAGCTTGGATGGAAGAAAAAGAAACTAAAATAGACTCAAAAATTAGCTCTCTTGTAAAAGAAGAAGCTAGTAAGAAATCTAAAGAACTAGAAGCTGAGAAATTAGTAAATAAGGCAAGAGTAGATGCACAAGTATCTGCAGTTCAAGAAGCTGTTGCTGCTGAAGAAGCTGTTGCTGCTGAAGAAGCTGTTGCTGCTGAAGAAGCTGTTGCTACTGAAGAAGCTCCTGCTACTGAAGAAGCTCCTGCTGCTGGAGAAGCTCCTGCTACTGAAGAAGCTGTTGCTACTAAAGAAGCTCCTGCTGCTGAAGAAGCTCCTGCTACTGAAGAAGCTGTTGCTACTAAAGAAGCTCCTGCTGCTGAAGAAGCTCCTGCTACTGAAAAATAAAGTATTTTTAAAAAAACATTTAATACATTTATAACCTGCTAACCAAAATTAGCAGGTTTTTTTATATGAAAGATTATTACTACTTAGGAAAAGTTACT
>Ga0209383_1001216_pt1 | contig 16259 bp, 18 predicted proteins | sample CoawatmetaG02DNA_FD_187510 | JGI IMG/M metagenome (GOLD analysis project Ga0209383, IMG submission 187510) | Marine microbial communities from the West Antarctic Peninsula - Coastal water metaG029-DNA (SPAdes) (version 2) | ecosystem: Environmental > Aquatic > Marine > Coastal ... | reverse complement strand
AAATAACTTTAAATGCTGGAGTTGATGGTTCAGTTGTAGTTGGAAAGCTACTTGAGCAAAGCAAAAAGAATCAAGGTTTTGATGCTCAGAATGAAGAGTATGTTGATATGTTTGCAAAAGGTATCATTGATCCTGTTAAAGTTGTGAGAACAGCTTTACAAGATGCAGCTTCAATTGCTGGATTACTTGTAACTACTGAAGCCATGATTGCTGATAAGCCAGATGATAAAGATGCTGGTGCTGGTGGAATGCCTGGCGGAATGCCTGGCGGAATGGGTGGCATGGGTGGAATGGGTGGAATGGGAATGTAATACCCTTTTCGTACCTGCGAAATTTAAAAACCCCAACGGTAGCAATACTTTTGGGGTTTTTTTTTGTTCTGAAAAGTAATGAACAAAGTAATGAACGAGTAATGAACTTTTTTACGCACAAAATTATTTTATCTGCGTAGGTCAAAACTCTTATAAATACTTTTAGATAGATTTAATTATTATTTAAAAAATACTATTTAAATGCGTATGTTGAAGTTATCTTAAACTGCTATCTATCGTTATTTACCATGTTTGATGACAACAATTATGGGTCACCGAAGTAATGAAAAGTAAAACATTACGGAATATTTATGATTATTTGATACCAAGTGAGCAATGACTTACCTGTCAACTCACAATCACTTAGATTTAACTATATTTATTTTTAAGTGATGCGTTGTTTTACGAAAGTAAAAGAGAACTGAATAGAGATTATCGCACAACTGGGTCTCGTAGCAATTCAGAATATAGGTCTATGCAATACGATACACGCAAGACCAAACCTCTTGTTCTGTGAAGCAAGAGGTATGTCTAAATAAAAACAATTCCGCAAGAAAGGATAACCAAATGAATAAAATTAAACAACTAATCCAAAAACTAGAAAGAGAAAAAGAACCAATAGATAAACTAATGTGTCTTAATCAAATTAATAAAGAACTAGAACTAATTAAAAAAGACTTACTAAAGAAGATTAAATGAAACTAGATAATACAATTAAGAACATCCTGAGTTCAGAAGAAGCACAAACTGAATATGAAGAACTATTGTCTCAATCAAATATTCTAAATACAGATGAATTAAAATACGCAAGAACTGTTATTCTTGGTAACAATAGCAATTCTAGTTTTCATATTAGAAGGGTTACCAAGTACACAAATGTAATTATTAATCAGTTAATGCTAAATAGAGATTTTAAAGTCAAAAAGACGAAGGTTGAAATCTTTTAAATATGCATCTGGAGTGATGATTTAATTAAAGATGATAGATATTACTTACTTTCAATATTCATCAAAATTTGAGTACTCCTCCTCTGTTTGACAACTATAACAAGCACACTCTCAAAAAGGAAAATACAATGTGGACAGTCACAAGAGAAAATTTAGAAAAAACTCGTAAAGTAAATGTCAATTTTTCAATAGATAAACATCTATACGAACAATTTAAAAGAGTTGCACAAAAAGATATGCGTAAATACTCGAATATCGTTGAAGGGAGTATTCGTAGGTATGTTCAAAGTAAGATTTAAAATTTAATTCGTCAAAAGTTTGCTATGTTGAACGGTGATAAAAAAATCGTTCAAAACGCTATTCTCAGGAAGAAGAAGATCAGTAACAAGAAAATCTGGATTTAATGTAAATAAAAAATTCCAAGGAACAAGGTTAAAATTTGAAGAAGGTTATGGAATCGATTTAGAGAAAAATGAAATCATAGAAGTCACATTTAAAATTAATAATAATAAAAATAATTGGATTAGTTATGGTTTATATTTTAATCCGTCAAAACCAGTAGATATAAATATTATTAATAATAATTATTCAAAAAAAACATTAACTAACTATGGAATTCATTGCTGGTCTAAAGTTGGATCAATTTGGAAATCAGATAAAAATAATATTGTTAAACTCACTTTTAAAACTGAAGAAAAAAATACTATTTATTTTTTTGACTATAATTGTGGTATTGTAGATTATAAATATTTGGATATTAATAATGAACTATGGACAAAACGTTCTAGCGACTTAGATTTAAGAACTGAAATTTACAATAGAATTTGTTCAAATCTATTTACTTTTTCACCAGAAATAAATTTTCTTAAAGATAAGGGTGAAGTTTCATTTAGTAAAAATATTAACAAGAAAAAAAAGACCTCAATATCTCTAAAAAATTGTAATAGATGTAATAGATACTTACCAATAAATTTAGATCATAATGAAAGAAAACAACTGGCCTTTTCCAATCATTGTGGTGAATCAAAAGATCAATGCACTCATTCTTCTTTTGGAATCATTCAAGAAGAAGATACAGGTAAAATACAACAATTAAGATATGGATTTCAATTAGAATGTAGAGTTTGTAAAAAATTTGAAGTTAATACTGCATTAAACCCTCTGAGAACAAGTTCTCAACTTAAAGAAGATGGTCAAAGAAGAAGAAATTTTGAGTTATTACTTACTCATCTATATAAAATTTCTCCAAGTCTTTCTTATAGACATAAAACTGGCAAAGAACTGACTGATGATATTTTTAAAAGATTTGAAGAAAAATGTTTTAAATGTAAAACAACTTTATCATTAACAAATAAAAAAAATAAGATGCACTTGGATCACACGCGACCTCTTGCATATTTGTGGCAGGTTGATGGAACAGCAACTTCATTGTGCGGAAATTGTAATTCACAAAAAAGTGCAAAGTTTCCAAAAGATTTTTACACAACAGATGAGATCAAAAAACTCTCTAAAATTACAGGTCTTAGTGTAGATGAACTAAACAATCCAACTCCAAATGAGAAAGCATTAGAAAAACTAATTGAGTCAGAAAGTTGGTTCTTTAATGAGTTCTTAATTAAACAAGAACTTATAAAACAAAAAGATGGTAAAAATTCTGCTGAACTAATTTGTGTTGCTCTTGATAAAGTCGTACAAATTTCAAAAAGAAAAAATACTTTTTCTTTTCATAAAAAATATCAAAAATATTTCTATTAAGTTTTTAGAATTAAATACTGATGCTCTTTAATTCCACCCTTATCTCTTATTCCATGCTTTTCACAATGTGAAACAGTTTCATTAAATAAATCAACAACTTTTAAGTGTTTTTCTGCAATTGGTAATAATATCTTTCCCATGTCTAACTTATCACTTAAACCTAGATGCATTAACAGATATGAATTTTCTTTTAGTACTCTTTTAGATTCCTTAAAAACATTATCATAAACATTAAAATCTTTTTTTTGTTTTTTTTCTAAATAATTAAAACTTTCTTTTTCAAAATCTTGAATTCCCCAACCACCAAACCAATATCTTATCCAATTATTAATATAAAATTTTGTACTAAATGCAAAAGGTGGAGATGTTAAAATTAAATCAACTGTCTGATTTTCAATTTTCCATTTTTTTAAAATATCTTGAATGAATGATTTACCAACAACTATATTTTCATTAAGTTTATGAGCAATTGATAAATCTATCTTCTTTTTTAATTTTTCAATTACATTCTTATATTCAAATTCACCTGTAGGTGCATACGGCGTCAAAGGGTGACTTCTTCGACTTAATGCATAAGGTCGATTGCCATGCAAGATATGCAACATACATGACAATATCAAACAATATTCAGGGGATTTAATATTAAAATTTTTTATAAAAAAATCTCTTGCTAATAAAATTTCTTTAAAAGTTTTTGGGTGATAATATTCTTTTAAAGTTTTATTAAATTTTACCTCAATAGAGTCTTTTATAGTTTTTTGAGATATTTCTGAATTTGAAATATACGTAATTAAATTTGAAATAATCTTATCTATTTTCTTATTATTAAAATCATTAACTTTTGCGTTACTAATTGCCACCGCTATCTTACTAATATCAAAACCAATAGAGTTTCTATTTTGTAGTGATGCTTCGAACATTGTTGTGCCAGAACCAGCAAATGGATCTAAAACTAATTCATTTTTTTTAGAAAATACTTTTATCAAGTGATGTACTAGTGATGGTTTCATCTTACCTTGATAAGAGCAAAGTGAATGTAATCCATTACCCCAATTTCTTTTTGAATAAGGGTGCTGTCTATGTGGTAAATCTATTTTAAACTTTTGCCATTTTTTTTCTTTATCCATGATTTTTAAATACCAAAAGTCTTTGTGTTAATTTCACCTTGGAATGGGACAGTCTATTTCTCAAAATTATATTATCTAGTAACTTTAAATTAAGATTTGAAAAAATTTTAATAAGTATTTCATCAGTCTGAACATGTATTTTATTATAAATGCTATCACCTATATCAATGCAAATTATGCCATTTTTTTTAACTTGTTTTTTTAATCCTTGTGCAACTTTTTTCATATCAAAAAAATAATCAGAAACCATTTGGGGTATTCTCTTATCATAAGCATTCTTTTTTAACTTTTCGTATAAATTCTTAACTTCGCTAATAACTTCTTTATTTGTTTTGCTTGATACATCATTAATACCTGCAGTTATTGTCTCATTTCTAAAATCTCTTAAAGAAATTTTTTGATTAATCTTTTCCATATACCAAAGTTCTAATTTTGAATTTCTAAAGTAATTAGTACCATTAAGATATGGTGGACTGGTAATTACTCCATCTAATTTTTCACTTTTTATATTGACTAAATCTTTTGAATTTTTGCAGATTAGTTTTGGTGTAACTTTTGGTTTATCAATTCTTTCTAAATCTCTTTGAATTAAATCTAGTTTTTTTGTTACCAAATTTAAAATATTTGGTATTTTTTTATTTTTCAAATCTTTTTTTGTTTTATAACGAACGTCACCTGCTCTTTTCAATAAAGAAGCATTTAATAAACTAGAATAAACAGCAATATCAAATAAAGATTTTACTAATTTATCATTTAATTTTTGCGAAAATGATTTCAATCTTAAAATTTGAAAATAATTGGAACTTTCAAAAAATACACTTTTTTTAAATAAAAACATATAATTTTTATCTAAGTTTAAATCTTTATTTTCCAAATTTATATTTTTTAAACTTAACTTCATTTTATTAATTTTTTTAACTAGTTTTATTTTTTCAATACGATCTAAATGTAAAACTTGGGACTTTGTTAAAACTAAATGTTGTAAAACTGGATTGACCTCACAGTAAAAACTTTTAATACCATTTATAGTTAAATAAATCGGTGTTGTTCCTATTCCTGAAAATGGATCTAGTATTTTTTTTGCATTAGATAAATATTTCTCAAATACTGAACTTACAAAAGATGAGGAAAAACCCTCTAGATAAGGGTACCAATCATGAAAAACTTCCCCTTTTCCACCCGTATGTGTAGCGCTTGTCCCATAATAACTTTTTTCTTCAAATAAACTTTGCTGTATTAGACTCATAATTTGCTTTAGAATTTATATAATCTTTTATTATTTAAGATTAGAAATATAAGATATATATCTTTTTACCTTAAACTTCTAATTTACTTTAAAATCTAAAAGTTTAAAAAAATTATTCATTAATTTAATATGACCTAAGTTTTTTGGTGAACTATCTAACAACAAAGGATTAAAAAGTATAATGGACGCAACTTGTGCTCTAGAAATTGCAACATTTAATCTATTTCTACTAAAAAAAAACTCCCTATTTCTTGGCAAAGAATCGCTGTCAGATGAAGTCATTGATATTATAGTAATTGGTGCCTCTTGACCTTGAAATTTATCAATTGTTCCAACTCTTGGATTTTTAATCTTTGCTTCTTCTAATTTAGAAATAAGAAGATTAACTTGAGTATTATAAGGACTAATAATTAAAAAATCCTCTATATTTAATTTTCTCTTGTTTCCATTGTCTTCAAACTCACTCCCAATCATTTCTTTCATTAAATCTCTAACAACTTCAAATTCCTCAATACTTGTTTGAATATTGTTTTTATGCTTCATTTCCATGTAATGAATGCCATCGTTTTTAATTAACGATTTATTATTAAATTTTATTATTCTTTTGTCTGTTCTCTCGTCACAAACTAGTCTTTCTTCATAAAAATTAGAAGAAATAAACTTGTTTAATTTTGAATTTAATCTGTAAGTTTTATTTAAAAATATTCCTCTATCTTCGGGGATTGTATCTTTCCCTTCTAAAAGATAATCCAATATAGATTGTCCTGAGTTATTTGGGTGAGTTCCTTTTATTGGTTGACCTAATTGATTTTGATCACCAATTAATATTATATTTTTTGCAATATTACCTATGCTAATTAGATCTGCTAAACTTATTTGACCTGCTTCATCAATAAAAAGATAGTCTATTTTTTGATCATAAAATGTACTCGCTAAATGATATTTTGTTCCTGCAAATATTTGACCTACATCTTTTTCTTTTAATGCATCCATAAAGACAGGGTCTTTTTCATAAGTTTTTATGAATTCACCATTAAATACTGTATCTTCATCCTCAAGAGTTCCTCTTTTATATCCATCAAAATTAAATTGTTTTTTTTTTGCCATATCCTCAACTCTTTGAAGAAGGTTATGAATTACTTTGTGAGATAGACCTGTAATACCTATTTTCTTATTTTGTTTTAACAGTTGTATAATTGCATTTGATGCCTGGTATGTTTTACCAGTGCCTGGTGGTCCTTGAATATAAATATAACTATTATCTAAATTTGAAATTATCTTAGGAATTTCAGTTTCAAAATCTTCTGATGAAATAATTTTATCACCAGTTTTGACTCCTTTTATTTTGGGATGTTTTTTGTCTAAAAAATCTCTTAATGCAGCATACTTATTTTCTTTATCTATAAGTGTATCAATAAATTTATACGTGTTAGAAACCAGTTTGGTATTTGGTCTAGGCTTATCTGGACCTATTGATAGCATATAAGGTAACATACCTGATGCTGTTCCACGTTTTAATAGAACTTCTTTTTTTTTGTAATCAATATCTATGATAGTTCCAGCATTATCTTTTTGTTCAATATCTTGGTTATTAGCAATAATAACTCTCTTACTTTTTCTTAGTTTGAAATCTTGATCTTCAAAAATGTAAGAGTAAATTAAAGATCTTTTTTCTGGTGTTGGTTTACCGTTTAATATCATTCCTCCTATGCATTCTGGATCATCAATTAATTCCTCATCAGATTTTGATCGTCTATCAAAGAACTCTCTCCATGCAGGTTTGTCTTCACGATTATAAAAACCAATAATGTCTGACATCAATTGTTTTAACTTAGCATCTTGGATATTCGATTTTTCTACTTTTTCTTGATATGTAATCATGTCAACTTCCCAATCTCTAAGTTGCATATCTTCATCTTTTTTATAAGGTACAAACCAAGAGGTTTCTGGTGGTTTAATTTCTAATAACCATTTGTGAAGTTCAAAAGTTGATCTGCAGTCTTGTTTATTATAACTCTCTATTTCATCTAAGTAATGTTGATCTTGAGTCTCTACCCATTCACTATAATAATCTTGAGAAACATCTCCTTTTTGAACATCACCTTCTCTTTTAAAGTTATAAAATTTTTCAACATTTTTTAATGAATAACTATTTTCAGAAATATAGAGTCCCTGTCTATTTACATTTAATAAATTAACAAATTTGTCTAAATTTAAATAATGATCATATTCAATACCTTTTACTTTATGTAAAGATGTAAGTTTTAATAATGCAGTAATTTCATATGACCCATAGTGGTAAATCTTAGATGATGGATATTTTTTAAAATGAGATTTGGTAAATTCAAAAAACTCAATTAGGTTTTTCTTTTCTTCTATTTTATTATGTGACCAAAGTGCTTTGAATTTTACTTTATCATTTTCAATATAATAAATTCCTAGTAGATACTCTAAACCACCTGGATAAATATGATCCTCTACACTTTCAATATCAAAGTATAAATCACAAGCAGAAGGTTCAGGAAGTAAGTTAAATCCTTTAATTCCATTAATATTATTTAGATTTGTTTGATGTATAGGAACTTCAGTTTTTTCATATTCTTTTTGAAGTTTTGCCTGAGTAATTAGTTTTTCTGAAATTTCTTTTCTAAAACCTTTTATTTGCTTATTTAAGTCCTGTTTTGATAGTTTTGATGTAGTGTCAATTTTTAGTTCTAGAAGTTTTTTTAAATGAACTTTTGTTAATCCACCAACTTGATTTAAACTATCTTTATCAATCCATATTTTCTCACATTCCTCTTTCCATTTACATACTTGACAAAAACTACACTTTTCAGGTTTGGTTCTATCAATCTCACTAGTTACAAATTTTTCATAATTTTCTCTATGTGTTTTAAAGAACTCGTTTACCTGATTGACCTGAACATCTTCTTTTATCATGCCTTTAAGAACAATTGTGAAACGCTTAGGTAATACACCTTGTGTGCCTTCTAACATATAAGTGTACATACCTAATTGAATTATATGATCTGGTTTAGGTTTGTTTGTATTTTTTGTATCTATTACTTCATAACTATAATCACCAAACTTAGATTTTAAATTTCTATTAATGATTAAAAAATCAAATTCTCCTCTCCACTTATCTCTTTTAAGATAACCGCCGTATATTATTTCCCAACCCTCCTTCATTGCTTGAATAGTTTTGGGAACTTTTTCGTCTTTACTTAAGTCTGAATTTTTAAGATCTATAACTTTTTTAAACTTCTTTTTTAATTCTTTTAAGTAGTTCTTTTCGTGTACATTTCCTTTTTCTACTCTTAACTGATCATTTTTTGATAATTCTATTTTCTTTAAATTGAGTTTCTTTTCATTGACTTCATTAAAAATTGTATACTTACAACTTAAGTAACTTTTCAACATTGATGGTGAATAAAGATTTTTTACCATTTTTTATTTTTTCCTATTCCTTCTTTAATCATTAATTCTTCATTTTTTTCATTATAATTTTAATCTTTTACTAATTTTTTAAATTCTATTCCTATCTTATCAGTTCTATATTGTTGATTAATCACTAATTGAGTAAAACCTACCACTTCTCTTTTATCAAACTTAATTGTTGTTTTTTTTGAATTATCTTCAGCAAATTTAAGTAATTTTACTGGATCCAACATATGTTTTAAAACTGGGATAAAATTTTCACTTAAAAATTTATCTTTACTAGCAGATTTAAGATTTGCTGAAATACCTCTTAAGCAATAAGACTTAAGTCTTTCAATAAATTCTTCATTAAAACGCTTTTCTTTTTTTAAAACTATTGCCTTATGGTTGTGTATATTTGATAGTTCGTCTATTTCCCAAACACTATAATTTGCTCTACTTGAGGTGTTTTTAATTAATTCATCTAAATAAGTAAGTGACGCATCAATTTTTCCAATTTCTTGAAGATATTTTGCTTTTCTTACTAAATCTTGCAAAGTAAGTAATTTATCAAAGTCAGTATAATCTTCATCTTCTTCCATTTGATGTGAGGGTGGTTCATAAATTCCTTTTTTGTATGCTTCATCTAAAACTTGTATTGCTTCTTCAACCTTATTTTCTTTTTTTAATTTGGTCGCTTTTTTAAGTAAATCTCCTACTTTCATAATGATTATATTAAGTATTAAATGTTACAGTTGCAAATGCGTCTATAACAATTGATGAAAAATCACTCAATATTAAGTTCTACACCCATTAAATCACTAAGTTCTTTAGTAAACTTTTTAAAGTTTTTTGGATAAACAGCATAACCAGAACAATACTTTGCCTTATCTTGATAAATTATTTTTAAGTTCCAATACGCTTGACAGGTTAAAGGTTCATATTTTGGTTTTCTATGAGGGTATTTATTGTACCATTTCCATACATCAAGTTTCTCTATATTTTTCCAGAAGTTTTGTTTCTTAAATTCGTCTATTTTTACATTAAGAAAGTCTCCCTTTCCACTCTCGTCTACTGAACCTATATTATCTTTTAACAATATATACATTCCACCACCATAATATTCAGAACTAAATTCAATAATCTCTTTTTCTGTATCAAATGATTGTTCTTTTTCCACCTTAGAACCAAATAGATTATTCAATGCATTTATTACTTTTTTAAAATTATGCGGATATTCTTGGTGTCCATTTGAAACTTTTACTTTTCCTTCTTTATTTCGTAAGTGCAATTTCCACATATGACCATCACAAATTCTACCAAATGAATAATTTTTATCCCAATTCCAAACATTTAATTCATCCATCTTTTTCCAAAAGTTTTTAATCTTTGTTTCAGTTAATTCTGATTCAATGCCTTGCATCACACCTTCCTCGATAATACTTCCTTTATTGTCTGCTTTTAGTTCTAGAATTTCTGGTCCTGGAGAGGGAAAAGAATTGCTTTCATAGAAGATAATTTCTTTTTTTTTCATTATATTTTTACCTCTGAAAATTCATCTTTAATTGAATTTAATAATTTTTGTGGCATTTCACTATTATTGGATTTTAAATTTTCTATCGATGAATTTAAACTATCTATAAATTTTGAATTATTAACAATGCTATTATAATCATCAATTTGTACTTTAAATTTTTCATAAGTAATTTCTTTTAATTTTGAAGTAAATGTTTGAGTTAATTCACCTTTAGACTCGTGACCTGAAAATGGGTCAAATAATTTTGGAATATAAACGATATTCCACGGTGCCATAAACATAAGTGCATTTTTAGTATGACCAAAAATATGAGATACTTGGTAATTGCTAATTAGATTAGAATTTTTTGATTTTCTTTTTGAAAACCCTGTTAAGTTTTCTAAAATTTTTGTTGGATAAGCATTATTTGAAGGGTCTTTTTTTATATTTGAATTACCAAAAAGATTTTTGTGTACTTCAAGCATATATTTTGTGCCCGCAGCATCTCTACCCATACCTCTAATATATACTTCTTGATTGGAATAAACTTTATTTTTTAAAATCTCCCATTCACTTATAACTTTATCATTTGGGACAAAGATTATGTCATTTAATCCATATTCGATAAAATCTTCATTAGAAATATTAAATTTTTCTAAAAAATTTAAGTAAGAATCTCTGTTCACCTTTTCCTCAATAATAATTTCATATTTCTCTTATTTTCTTTAAATTGAATATTCTTTCTTGCATTTGCTCCTGAGGGATGAGGAAACCCCTTTAAAAAACAACTTAATTTAAGTTTATATTTATTATTCAAATATTCAATTGTAGATGAAACCGTATTTCCCAGAGGAATAATAATAGATTTCTTTAAAGTTTTTAATTCTTCTAAAAAGTTTTTTTCAATAAAATCTAAAAGTATTTTCTTTTTTAGAATACTGGTACCTGAATAATTTTTTCCTTTATCAAATACAGGGTATTTTACTAATGAAGTAGTATGAAGATATTTACTATCTTTATTAAATAAACTTTCACAAGATTTAATCTTCAAAATATCATTAATTTTTAGTTCATCTAAATACTTGATTAGACCTGTTCTCATACTCCCTTTAAAACTTGATAAGTCTTTTACTTCTTTAAGAGATTTCCCCCGATTAATAACTTCATAACTCTGCAACATTTGTTGTAATCCTGGCGTTATTCCTACGATAACTATTTTTGCTTTTGAATTAATATAGTCAAATGGCGCATAATAAATTTCTATATTTTTCTCTTTTTCTAATAAGAATTTTTTATCTTTAACATTTTTTTGATTAATAGATTTTAATAGTTTTATCTGTTGAATTAGATTTTTCATTTAATTTTGAGATGTCTGATAGATAGAAAATGCTATCACTACAAGTTCAATTGCAATTAAAACTTCAATCATGCTATTATTTGTTAATTATTAATTAACTTATTATGAATAAAAAATCTAAACAATTAAAATCATATCTTAATGAAAATGGTCTTAGGTTTAATTTAAATGAACAAAGAATATGGAAATATATTGAAGAAACATTTGGAGAAAATAGAGCACGAAAACTTAGTAATATTTTTGATGAAACTTATATAAACAAAGGTAAAGCAATTGATGTAAGCAGAAAATATCAGTTTTGTAATTCTTTTGAGGAAGCAACAACTTTGATGTATTTTCAATCTAATTTATTTCTAAAAAACTCAAATTTTATTTTAGAGGATATTTTAAAAAATGAACCAAAATCTATTTTAGAATTAGGCTGTTATACGGGCATCTTTTCTAATTATTTAACTAAAATTTTAGAAAACTCTAACATTACAGGAGTAGATATTGAAGATAATTTAATTAATTTTGGAAAAGACAAGTTCAATAATAAAAAACTTAATTTGATTTGCATTGACTATAAAGAATTAAAAAAATTAAATAAAAAATATGATTATATTTTTACTAATTTCGGTATTGAAGAAATTCCAAATCCTAAGTTTAACACCTACAAAATAAGAGAAAATAATAATTATAAGTCTCAATTAAAATATTTTTCTAATTTTTTTCTATATTTAAATGAAGTGGCAGAAGAAAATACAAAGTTTTTTTGTTTAGCACGAATATCATCGATAGAGTGTTTATTATCCATGGTAGATGCTGCACACTCTAAGGGGTGGAAGTGGATAAGTGATGATTTGGAATATATAAATCATGAAAATGAATTTATTCCTAAATTATACTTTTCTAAAACAAAGTCTGAGAAAATGGATTTAGAGAAATTTATAAATGAAACTCTTAAATTAAAAAATGAAGATAATAATGAACTTTTTCAAATATCTAAATTTGAAAACGAAAAATCAAAATTAAAATTACTCAATAAAGACAGTTATAAATATGAAGAAACAAATGATGAGTTGTTTTATGAAATTTACAAACAAGATGATTTATATGTTCTTTTCGCATGGACTACTCTAGGTTATTTTAGATATAAAAAATTTACCACTAAAGAGAAACTTGTAGAATTATTTATAGAAGAAACTGGATTAATAATTGATGCTGATAGAATTAACTAGATAATTTAAATCTTTTTTCTAACAAAATTTAGTCCCAATATAAACAAACACCTTTGTTAGAAATAATCTAATGCATTATGTTTCATTCTTCTTTAAGTGTTTGTTTTTTTTCTTAGTTTTTTTTCTCTCTGTTGCAAACTCTGAAGAAGAATGGACAATTGATAGATTTAATGATTTATCTTATGCCAGAGTATCAGGTGAAGTTACTCACGGGGATTCATTGAATTTTTTTATTTCAACAGAAAGTAATTGTACAAAAGTTTATAATAACTTTACTTTTTATACCTATGAAAAACCTGGCGATATTAAGCAATTAATGGACAAAAATATTCCTATAAAAATTAACGGTGTAGATGTAACGGCAAGTGTTATAGGTGTTTCGCCTTTTTTAATGGGATACAGGGTATCATTTAGTTTGGGTATATTTCCTATTAAAGAGTACATGCATTTCTTAAAAGAATTTTATGATGAATTTGGAAAATATGAAATTGAGATAGTAGATGGAATTGATTTTAAAGTAGCAAAGTATTTCGACATACCTAATAATAATTGGAAATTAGACAAACTTATTCCTTCTATTAATGAAGCGCAAAATCAATGTAGTCAAATATCACACACTAAATTATAAAAATCTAACTCATTTGCAAAGTCTTCTGCTAGTTTCTTAATAATTTTTCTCTCATGTTTGCTTTGACAAAACTCACAATAGAGTTTGCCTATTGGGTATAATTCATTCAACTCAATCTCAAATTTAGATAATTGAATTGAACATTCTGAACAAAGAAACTCCATTATACAACTTGCTGAAGTTGTTGGTTATGAGGTCTATTTAAGATTTTATGAATTTGAGGAAAGTATATTCTTTTACCAAATTTATTCTTTATCTGATCTGATATTCTACGATAACCAAGACCAGATTTTCTTAAATTGACCATTGATTGAAGAACAATGAACTCTTTTTCATCTGGAATAAGTTTCTTGTTTTCAACTTTGTATCCAAATTCTGTATAACCACCCAGATACTTTCTATTTTCTTTTGCAAACTTCTTACTTGCCTTTATTCGTATTGAAATGTTTTCTCTTTCAATTTCAGCAAGTGAGGCAAGTATCGTAATAAAGATTTTAGAAACTCCATCTGTATGAATATTACCTATATCTGCAATACAGATTTCTTTATGTTGTTTTTTAAAATCATCAACTAACTGTAATGTATCAATGACTTTACGAGATAATCTATCTAATCTACTAACAACAAGTTTAGAACTAGTCTTTAGTTCAGTTAATATTTTCTGAAATATAGGTCTTTTTCTGAACTCAACTCCACCTGATGTGACTTCAGAATAGACTTTATCTATTTTAAAACCGTGCAACTCACCAAATGCACGGCATTTACTTTCCTGAACCTCTAATGAAGTCCCATTAAGACTTTCAATATGTGAAACTCTTAAGTACGCAATGTTAGTCATATTTTCTCCTTTTGTTATTAGATGCACTTGCAACTACTAACAACTGGGTATCAAGGGATGGTAGGTAATCAAGCAATTTACCTTAACTTTTGATATGACTTAGTTAAAAGTTAATGTTTTTTTCTAAGAAAAATGTTATTTCAAAGAATGAGAGACGTAAATCCAATCAAAAAAAATGATTAGTTTTGGTGAACTACAACCCTATAGAGTTTGGTTTGATTATTTAAAAACTTGTTTATTGGATGATAAATTACAAAAGAAGGTAGATAAAGAGTATTACAAATCTTGGAATTTAAGTGAAATAAAGAACTCTAAATTTGATGAATGGTTTAAAACACATTCAAGTTTATTCACATCAAAAGGTACTATTAAGATTGTTAATAAAATTACTAATCATCAAGCAATTATATTAGAAATTCCTACAAATTTTCAGATAAAAGAAATTCAAAGAACAATACCTAAGATACTAGAAGGTAAAGTTAACAAATCTACATCTAGGTTTGTTCTTACTCATCAAAGAAAACACATCAAAACAATAGCATTAGATAGTTTCTTAATCGCTTGGAAGTTTAAACAGAATAGCAAAGATAAGAAACTTGAGGAAATATGGGAATTAACAAACATCGAAATCGATAAAAGACAAAGTAGGGTCAAAACACTACTTCAAAAAGGAAAGTTAAAAAGACGAAAACTACAAGGTGTCGATTATTCTCAAACAGGAAAATCTGGTAAGTTGATTAAATCAAAAAATAAATCAATTATAATCAGTAGAAAAATTTTAAAAGCACATAAGATTTTAGAAAATGTTACTAAGGGATATTTTCCTGGCGAATATTCAGATAATTAAGTTACCTCTGTAAAGACATCGTCACAGGTAAACGATTTCATCACTCTATTCTGATAATATTTACTCATAGTTAAACTTAACAACGAAAGGAAAATATAATGAGTAAAGAAATTACTATTCATTTAGATAATTCTACAGAAAAGTATTTAAATAATTTAATTACAAAGTGTGAATTACTAATAACTAAAAATACCAAAACGCCAAAAGATAGAGGAGGTTATTATGAACCTATTTCTTATGAAATGACTTGTGAAGAAATGATTAATGTTTTGATTAATCAATTTGAAGCAGGTGTTAATAACCAAGCATACATAGAGTTAATTGAAAACTTAACACTTGGAAATTACGAAAAACAGGAAGGTGGTTTAAATGATCTCTAATAAACTTAATCAGGACATAGGAAGTTTGGAGTTAGTATTAGATACAATGCAAGACTATTCCAAGAATCCTTTTCTTTCTAATAAGTTTCGTGAGAACCTTGAAGATTGTTGTTATCAATTAGAAAAAGTAATTGAAGACTTTAATAATTTTATTGAAACATTAGAAGATTAAAATGAAGACTATTGGTTTCCACTTGAATACCTGTGGAAACCAATTAGCGTGAAAGAAAGATTATGCCCAAAATAGACAAGACAACATTAAAGAAAATTCCAAGATTAAAGATATCAATCTACAAATATGAAAATAAGAACACTTATTTTTGTAGATTCTATGTTGGTAAAATTTATTACAAATCTGGTTATAAAGAAATTGGACTTAGAACTAAAAACATAAACGAGGCGATTTCAAAAGCAAATACAGAATTTAAAATTTGGTTTTCAGAACATAAAAACACTACAGCCAAAAAAGATTCAAATATAGATTTAGATATTGCTCAACCATATTTAAGAAATAAGATTAGAAAATATAAACATAAAACTCACTTAAAGAATAACGAGCAAGGTGAAAGAGATAATTCAAAATGGAATTATCTAAAACCTTTTTTTGAAGATGTTGACTACAAAGATATGGAAATAGTTGAACAAATTATTGATGATGAGATTTTATCAT
>Ga0209383_1001213_pt1 | contig 16263 bp, 15 predicted proteins | sample CoawatmetaG02DNA_FD_187510 | JGI IMG/M metagenome (GOLD analysis project Ga0209383, IMG submission 187510) | Marine microbial communities from the West Antarctic Peninsula - Coastal water metaG029-DNA (SPAdes) (version 2) | ecosystem: Environmental > Aquatic > Marine > Coastal ... | reverse complement strand
TTGTTCCAAGGGTTTCTTGATTCCACCAAATGAAAATTTTTTTTAAAAGTGTCAACATATAATATTACTCATTCTTCAATCTTAAATTGTATAATTTAAATTAGACTAAAGTTTGGATTTGTATATAAATTATTTAGCATAGATTCATAAATAAAAAATTAATTAAAGGAAAAATGGCAAAATATTTAGTAGAAACTTATTATACATGCAGCTTTAAAGTTAATCATTATCTGGATGATATAAATGAAACAGAGTTAGCAAACCTTGAAAAGCGGGATGATGGAAAATTTGAGGTTCTAGATGTTAAGCTTGATACAAGAAAAACAAAAAGCTTAGATCCAAATAATAAGGTAACTGAAACAAAAAAATTAGATATTATATCTGAGCAAAGTAAGCCCAAAATTATTTCAAAGGAAAATAACACTGCATTTGTTAAACAAATTAACGAAGGTGTAGGTAAAAGATTTAGCATGCCCGATAGAAGAAAGGGCTACATTCAAAAAGCTACGATTGGTGACCATAAAGTTTATTTACATACTGGTGAATATGAAGATGGTAAAATAGGTGAAATTTTTATAGATACAAGTAAAGAAGGTGAATTAGTAAAAGCTTTAATGAATAATTTTGCAATAGCAATATCGCTTGGGCTTCAGTACGGTGTTCCTTTAGATGAGTTTATTAGCGCTTATGTTGATACTAAGTTTGAACCATCTGGAAAAGTTCATGGCAATGACAGAATAATGAGCGCCTCTTCAATACTTGATTATATATTTAGAGAACTCGCTATTTCGTATCAAAATAGAGAAGATCTAGCACATACTCCATCTATTGGTGGCTCAGATAGATCTTTGCCAGAAGAAGAAAATACTGAGGATCAAAATCAATTACTTAAAATTATAAAAGATGTTACTAGCAAAGGCTTTGTTAGAAATAATTACAAAAAAAATCTTGTTGATTTATCTGACGTTAAGATAAGTTTAAAAGGTAAAAAATAATATTATTTTTTTATCTTTAAAGCTAAACCAAGTTCTTTAAGCTGCTCTTCATTTACCTCTGATGGAGCATTCATCATCAGATCTTGAGCATTTTGATTCATTGGAAACATTGTAACCTCTCTAATATTCTTCTCATTTGCCAATAACATTACAATTCTATCAATACCAGGTGCTATACCACCATGGGGTGGAGCTCCATAACTTAAAGCATTGATCATTCCACTAAATTTCTCATCAACCTGTTCTTTTAGATAACCAGCAATCGAGAATAGCTTATACATCAACTCTGGTATGTGGTTTCTAATTGCACCAGAAGAAAGCTCTATCCCATTACAAACAATATCATATTGGTAGGCTTTAATATTAAGAGGATCATTAAAATCAATATCTTTTATGTCTCCTTGGGGCATTGAAAATGGATTATGACTAAATTCAATTTTATTTGTTACTTCATTTTTTTCAAACATTGGATAATCAACAATCCAACAAAACGCAAAAGTATCATCATCAATTAATTCTAAATCTTTAGCAATTTTATCTCTTGCTAGAGCAGTTATTTTTTCAACATCGTTGGTTTTTCCACAGGCAAAAAATATACTATCCCCTATTTCAGCTCCAGTAATTTTCATAATTTCTTCTAGAGCCTCCTTAGAGAAGAATTTTCCTACTGGTCCTTTTGCAGAAAGATTTTCATCTTTTTCAATTGTAAAATAAGCAAGACCTGATGCACCTTGTTCCTTGGCCCACTTATCAATATTATCAAAAAAACTTCTAGGTTTATCTTTTGTATTTTTTGTTACTATACATCTTACTTTAGAGCCAGATTTTACAAGCTTTTTAAATATCTCAAACGTAACATCATCACGAGTAAAAATGTTTGATAAATCAGAAATTATTAATGGGTTTCTTAAATCTGGCTTATCTGATCCATATTTAAGCATAGATTCTTCATAAGGTATTCTTGGAAATTTTTCATACATTAATTTTTTTGAAGAAAAATTTTTAAAAACATTAACTATTAATTTTTCAACAACTTGAAAAACATCTTCTTGCTCAACAAAAGACATTTCTAAATCAAGCTGATAAAATTCACCTGGGCTTCTGTCGGCCCTTGCATCTTCATCTCTAAAGCATGGAGCTATTTGAAAATATTTATCAAAACCAGAAACCATTATAAGTTGTTTAAATTGTTGTGGTGCTTGTGGTAGTGCATAAAATTTTCCAGGATTTAGTCTGCTTGGTACTAAAAAATCTCTTGCACCTTCAGGACTAGAGGATGTTAATATTGGTGTTTGAAACTCTAAAAAACCGAGATTAGACATCTCACTTCTAATAAAAGAAATAACTTTTGATCTTAAAATAATATTATCATGAATCTTTTTTCTTCTTAAATCTAAAAATCTATACTTGAGTCTAATTTCTTCAGCATATTCTTGATCACTAAAAACTGGCATTGGCAACTCTTTGCATGTGCCAAGCACTTCAAATGAAACTATATTAACTTCTATTTCCCCAGTTTGAAGATCATTGTTAATGGTTTCTTTTGTTCTCTCAACAACTTTACCTTTTATCTTTATTACACTTTCTAATTGTATTTTTTCTAATGATTTAAAATTATCGTTGCTCTTATCAATGATGCACTGCGTCATCCCATAATTGTCTCTTAAATCTATAAATAATAAATTTCCATGGTCTCTTTTTTTATTTATCCAGCCTGACAAAACAACATTTTTACCACTGTTATCTATTGTCAGCTCACTACAAGTATGTGTTCTATATTTATTCACTTATTCCTCAAGGGCTTCATTGATAATTTTAAAATCGATTGATTTCTTTTTTTTTAAACTAATCTTGTCAATTTTATATATGAATTCAAATATTTTGCCATACGATCTCTCAATTCTTTTAATAATAAAATCAATCAGTTTCTTGTCTAAAGTAATTTGTCTATCTGATAAATTTTTTAATATCAGCGCAAACATTAGCTCATCATCAGGGTTTTGAATATTTGCAAAAAGACAGTTCTTAGTTCTAGAACGAAGATCTTCTAATTGAAAATTAATCTCAGATATTGGCTTAGTTGATGTGATTATCAAAAACTTATTATCTTGATCTATTATATTAAAGAGAGAATAAATCAGCTTCTCATTTATATCTAAATTTAAATCTTCTAAAACTATATTCTGGTAAGGTTTAATAGATTTAAGATTTTCATCATTTAGTGAATTAATATCAATCCTAATACCGTTAAATTTTTTCAAGAAAATGTTTACTAAGTGAGTTTTACCAGAAAATTTTTCTCCATTAATGTTTAAAAAATTTTTTTCCCATTTAGGCCATTTATTAATTACTTCAAAAGCATAGAAATTACTCTTACCTACATAAAAATCATCATCTTTAAAATTTTGATCATAGTCAAAATCTAACAATAATTGATTTAAACTTTTCATTTTATTATCCAAATATTATTTTTCATCTCTAATTCAAGCTTTCTTTTTTTCATGTCATTTAAAAATGTATTGAGTGCACCATTATAAGTTATTTTATACTGGATGCTTTCACTGTTAAAACTCAAGATATTAACATCAGATATTAAATCTATATTGTCAAATGTCCGTTCCAGCTCTATGATTTTTTTATTTTTTTTTGAATTGATTGATATTGCAATAGGAAGTTTTATTGATGTATTAATTTCATTATTTTTTTTCCATTGATCTTCATAAAAAAGTTTTAAACTTTTCACAATATTAAAAAAATCATCTTCTTTTACAATGTCTATTTCTGAATAGTTCTTGTTTTGAATTTTCAAATTATTATTTAAATTAATTTTTGAAAGTGTTCTTATACTGTTACCCTCTTTATATATTATTAAAATTATATTATCATTAATATCATATTTATTAATTAAATTTGAAAAATCATAATTTTCAATGTCTTTGGATGTTTTTTGTAATTCTATCAAATCTTCGATATCTTCACTTGGTAATAAATAATCTAATAAATCATAAGAATTTTTTTGTTCATTCCATTTATCATAAAAAATATTATTATTAAAAAGATAAATATTACTATCTTTAGTTTCTACAAGTATAGGAAACAATAATACCTTATTTTTTTTTGTTATTGACGGAAAAATATTTTCATTTTCTAAAAATTTAAGAATCTTTTTTTTATCAAATGTTGTTTCTAAATTTGCAAAATACTCATTATTTATAAATTTTTCATCGCTGATAGTAAAAGAATCAATCATGCCCTTAAGTTCTTTGATTGAAACATTTCTAATCTTTGTTCTATCACCAGAGGTTGTAATCATTGAAAGCAAATCAGAAAATGAAGCTTGAAATCCTTTATCAATTACATTGTTTTTTTTGAAATTTAGTTCAAAAGGAGAAGATATTTTGACGTCAGATACCTTAAATACATTTGCATTAGAATAAGTTGTGGAAAAAAATACTATTAATAGAGAGAATAAAATAAAATAAATATATACATTCAGTAATTTATAAAATTTATTAATTTTTTGCATATATTATACTAATGAAAAAAGAAAAATTTACCTATGAAAAAAGTGGTGTAAACATAAATGCTGCAGATAATTTTGTTAAATTTATATCCTCGATATCATCAAATAATAAAGGCAAAAAAAAGTTTAATAATATTGGAGGCTTCGGCTCCATATCAAGCATTCCAAAAAATTTAAAAAACCCTAAAATTGTAGCCTGCACTGATGGTGTTGGTACGAAGGTGGAGATAGCCAATTTACTTAATAAATATGACACAATTGGTATTGATTTAGTTGCTATGAGCGTAAATGATCTCATTGTTCAAGGAGCAAGACCATTATTATTTTTAGATTATATTTCTATTAATAAAATAAATTTAAATAAATTAAAATCAATTCTTAAAGGTATAGTGAGAGGTTGTAAGATCTCTAACTGTGAATTAGTTGGTGGAGAAACAGCAGAAATGCCTGGTACTTATGAAAAGGGTAAATTTGATATAGCCGGTTTTGCTGTGGGTTTAGTAGATGAAAAAAAAATTCTAAAAAAAAAAAATATAAAAAAAAATGACTTGGTGTTAGCTATACCATCCAACGGTGTTCACTCAAATGGATATTCTTTAGTCAGACATGTTCTTAAAAATAATAAAATTAATTTAAAAAATAACTCATTTTTAAAAAAAGAATTACTAAGACCTACAAAAATTTATGTACAAGAAGTTTTAAATTTAATTGACAATAATCTTTTAAATGGGTGTGCAAATATCACGGGTGGTGGATTAGCAGACAACATTAAGAGAGTTATTCCAGATAGATTAGTTGCTGATATAGATTTAAACAAAGTAAAAACTAAAAAAATTTTTAAATGGTTGAGGCAAAATAATATTAATGAAAAAGAAATGTTGAAAACATTCAATTGTGGAGTTGGTTTTTGTTTAATAATTAATCCTAAAAATTTAAATAAAATCACTAAATTTTTTACAAAAGAATTTAAACCTTATGTTATTGGAAAAATAACTACAGGAAAAAATAAAGTTAAACTTAGTGGTAAAATTGACTGGTCTTAAAAAGATTAAAACAGCAGTTTTTATATCTGGAACCGGAAGTAATTTAAAAAATTTAATAAGATTTTCTAAAATAAAAAATTCACCTATATCTATAAATTTAATTTTTTCGAATAATTTTAAAGCCAAAGGTTTAAAATTTTCAAATCAATTTAATATTAAAAAAAAAATATCAAGTTTTAAAGACTCTAAAATAGCTGAAAAAAAAATATTAAATTTATTAAAAAAAGAAAATATAAAGTTTATTTGTCTTGCTGGTTTTATGAAGATTTTATCTAAAAGTTTTATTGAAAAGTTTAATGGAAAAATAGTTAATATACATCCATCTTTGCTTCCAAAATATAAAGGGCTTGATACACATGTTAAAGCGATAAAAAATAAAGATAAGATTGCTGGTTGTACTGTTCATTTTGTAACAGCAAAACTTGACTCAGGAAAAATAATTCTACAAAAAGAAGTTAAAATTTCAAAAAAGGATACTCCAGCTTCTCTAGCTAAAAAAATTCTAAGACAAGAGCATAAGCTCTATCCAGCAGCTATAAAAAAAATATTTAACTAATCTTTAAAGAAAAAATCAATCTCAATTTTTGCATTTTCAACACTATCAGAACCATGCACAGAATTTTTATCAATAGAAATTCCATATTTTTTTCTTATAGTACCTTCCGCAGCATCCTCTGGTTTTGTTGCGCCCATTAATTCTCTGTTTCCTAAAACTGCATTTTCTTTCTCTAGCACCATCACAACTATCGGTCCTGAAGACAAATAGGCACATAAATCATTATAAAAAGGTTTTGTTTCATGAACTTTATAAAATTGTTCCGCTTCAGCTTTTGCTATCTGAATTTTTTTATCTTTAACAATTTTGAAACCGCTGTTTATAAACATTTCTTTGATTTCATTATCTAAATTTCTTTCAACCGCATCAGGTTTAATAATTGATAGTGTTTGCTCTGTATTACTCATAATTATCCTCTATTAGTTGATTTAATAATCTTACACCATAACTGGTTGCTCCACCTGAATTTAAAGCACCACCATATTTTGAAAATGCCATACCAGCTATATCTAAGTGGGCCCAAGGTGTTTTATTTAAAATAAATCTTTGCAAGAACTGTGCTGCAGTTGTAGATCCTGCACCACCGACATAATTAATATTTTGCATATCTGCATTTTTTGAATCTATAAGTTTATCAAAGTTTTTATGTAAAGGCATTCTCCATAATTTTTCTTCTACTTTATCTCCTGCTTCTAATAATTGTTTTGACAATTTATCATCGTTTGAAAATAAGCCAGCATATTCAGAGCCCAATGAAACTATAATAGCACCCGTTAAAGTTGCTAAATCAACCATAAATTTAGGTTTAAATTTTTTTTCAGTAAAGGTTAAAGCATCAGCCAAAACTAATCTACCCTCTGCATCTGTATTTAATACTTCTATTGTTTTGCCACTGTAAGATTTAACAATATCACCAGGTCTTTGAGCATTTCCACTAACCATATTCTCAACAAGCCCTACAACACCTACTGCATTAATTTTTGCTTTTCTTAATGCTAAATTTTTCATTAGTCCTACAACCGTAGCTGAACCAGCCATATCATAAGTCATGTCCTCCATAAACTTTGCTGGTTTTAGCGAGTAACCACCAGTGTCAAAACAAACTCCTTTTCCGACAAAAGCTAAAGGATTAGAATTATTTTTTGCTCCATTCCATTCCATTGTTACAAGGTATGATCCTCGAATACTTCCTTGTCCTACACCAAGTAAAGCATTCATACCAAGTTTTTTTAATTTTTTTTCATCATATATATTTATTTTTAATCCAAATTTTTTAAGTGTATTTATTCTTTTTGCATATTCATCTGGATGTAAGATATTTCCTGGTTCTGAAACTAGGTCTCTTGCAAAAAAACTTCCTTCTTCTAGGGCCTTAAATCTTAAATGATCTTGAGTGGATATCTTATTCTTACTTCCTATAACATTTATAGAAACAATTTTTTTATCTTTTTTTGATTTATAAATATTAAATTCGTATGATTTTAATTTCAGTCCATGTAGAAAATAAGCTACAAAATTTTTTATTTTATTATTAATTGTATCTGAATTTACAAAGTATTCTTTTTTCTTATCATGATTAATATAACTATGAAATTTAGCTCCCAAGTTTTCTATATCTGATATTTTTATATCTTTCTTAATAGACACTAAAAATATTGTCCTTTTTGAATTAACTTCAAAAAAAAGTAAATCTTTTTTTAAATCACTATTTTTTAGTAAATCAGATACGTAAAAAAACTCTGCATTAGAAATTTTTTTTTTTAACCCACTAATATTGAAATTTTCGTCAACAAATAGCACAAGGTTAGCTGAGGATTTACTTATAGATTTATTTGAATAGTTAATTTTAATAGACATAAATTTTAAATACACTCTTAATGAGTTGAGTGCTATATATGAACAAAATTATCAAATTTCAATGAAAAAAATCATTTTTACAAATATAGCTAAAGATTGTTTTAAATTTTTTCTTTTAACTATTTTGACAATCGGCACTATAATTTGGGTTTTACAGGCAGTTAATTATTTAGATTTTGTAGTACAAGATGGTCATGGATTATTAGTTTATTTTAATTATACCTTACTCAATTTTCCTAAAATTATCAGTAGATTATTCCCTTTTGCACTTTTTATATCAATTACATATATTTTGATAAAGTATGAAAATTACAATGAATTAGTTATATTTTGGAATATTGGAATAAACAAAATTAGATTTATAAATTTTTTTATAAAAATCTCTTTTTTGTTTGTACTGCTAAACTTAATACTTGCCAGCATCATTGCACCTTCATCTCAATATAAGGCAAGATCTTTTATAAAAAATTCAAACTTAGATTTTTTTGAAAGTGCACTTAAGCCTAAAAAATTTAATGATCTTGTTAATAATTTAACAATCTATTTTGAGGAAAAAAATGAAGATGGTGAATTAAAGAATATTTTCTTAAAGGAAAAAACTAATTCAAACAGTTATCAAATTACTTATGGAAAAACAGGAGTATCAAAATTATATGGTAATAAAAAAATGCTAACTTTGTATGACGGAAAATCAATGATTAATGATAATGGAAAACTTTCAGAATTTAAGTTTACAGATATCGATATTGATATAAGTAAATATAGTAGCAGATCTACTACCTCTCCAAAAAATCAAGAAACTTCTACAAAACAGATGATTCAATGCATATTCATTTTACATAAAGAAAGAATTGGAGAAACAACTCTTATATCATCTAGGAATATTACCAACTGTACAATTAGAAATTTAGAAAATATTTTTAAAGAATTATATGGGAGATTAATTAAACCTTTTTACAATACAATTTTAATTATGATTGCACTTTTATTAATACTGAAATCAAAAGATAGTTATGATTTTAGGATTTATAAGTTTAAAATATATACTTTTGGATTTTTATTCATCTTGTTTATAGAAAGTTCTTCAAAACTTGTTGGTACTAATCTTTTATACAACCTTTTTGTCTTTACCTTGCCTATTTTTTTATTCTTTTTAATATATATTTATTTTTGGACTAACCTAAAAATTAAAAAACAATGAAAACCTACATAAAATTCTTATTAAATCTTTTTAATACTTCTTTTTTAAAAATTTTTTTTATTTTTTTTGGAGTCATTTTATTAACAAATATACTGGAGCAAGCTGAATTTTTTAAAAATGATGATTTGAGTTTTGCTTACCTGGTTTTTTTAGCGTTTTTAAATTCGCCTTCTATTTTATTTGAAATACTTCCTTTTATTTTTTTAATATCAACTCAAATTTTTTTTATAGGACTTATTAATAAAAATGAGTTGGAGATCTTTAAATATAGTGGTTTAAACAACTACAAAATTCTCAAAATAATTAGCATATATTCTTTTTTACTTGGAGTAATATTTGTAATATTTTTTTATAATATGTCTGCTTTTATGAAAAACTCTTATTTACAAACTAAAAGTAAATATGCAGATGATGGAAAATATCTAGCTGTAATTAATGAAAATGGTTTGTGGATTAAGGATGAAATTGATAATCAAATTAACATAATTAATGCTAGAAAAATTGAAAATAAATTTTTACTAAACGTATCAATTTCCCAATTTTCGAAAGAGTTTGAGATCATTAGAACTATACAAAGTGAAAAAGTGGATATTTTAAAAGTAAATTGGATAATATTAGCTCCTACAATTTCGACAGATAATATTATTACAATTAAAAATAAAATTGAAATGAAGTCTAACTTTAATCTTGAAAAAATAAATAGTCTATTTTCAAATATGTCCTCTCTTGGTATAGTAGACTTATTAAACTTAAGAAAAATTTATAAATCACTTAACTACTCAATAGTTAATATTGATGCTCAACTTTATAAAATAATTTCATATCCAGTGTACTTAACCTTAATGACCATGTTTTCTACAGTGATTATGTATAGTATAGGTTATCAAAAAAAATCAATTTATAAGATTACATTAGGGATTTTTGTATCAGTTGTTGTATATTATGTTAATTATTTTTTCAATGTACTGGGTACAAGTGAAAGAATCCCAATAATTCTCTCGGTAATTCTTCCATTAATTATATTATCAATAATAAATATGATCTCTATAATAAGATTAAATGAAAAATAGTTTTTTAAAAATAGTTTTAACATTGTTTTTTTCTTTATGTTTTTTTAACATAACTTTGAGCAATGAATTTAGTTTTAATGTTACTGAGCTTCAAGTTTTTGAAAAAGGAAATATAATAAAAGGTACCAAGGGTGGTGTAGTTACTTCTCTGGACGGCAATATAACAATTAAAGCTGATAATTTTAAATATAATAAAATAACAACACTCCTTGAAGCTGAAGGAAATGCAAAATTAGTTGATAAAAAATCAAATGTTGTAATTGAATCAAATAGAATTTTTTATTTAAAAGATAAAGAAAAAATTTATACAATAGGAAAAAGTAAGGCTCTTAATGGTCCTGATATTCAGATAGATGCCGATCAATATCTTAGGTATAACAAACTAACAACACTTTTAGAAGCTAAAGGAAATGTTGTAATTTTAAATAAAAAAAAAGATATAACAATCAAAACCAATGAAGCTTTTTATCTAAAAAAAGAAGAAAAATTTTTTACAAAAGGAAAAACTAAAGCTTTTATTGAAAAAAAATATGAAATTGACACTTCTGATCTAATTTATTTTCGAAATTCAAATATTCTATCATCAATTAAAGATACCACATTAGAAGATTTCGAGGTAAATAATTTTTATAAATTGAAAGAATTTGAATATTCAGTTATTCAAGAAGTTCTAAAAGGAAAGGCAATTCAAATCATAACTCAATTTCAAAAACCTAAGAGCGATAACTATTTCTTAGACAGTGCAATTTTTAACCTTAAAGATAAAAAATTTTTAGCGACAGATACAAATCTTACATTTCACAAAACCTTATTTGAAGATGATAAGAATGATCCTAGACTTAAATCTGTGTCTTCGCGTGGTGATGAATTTAATACATACTTTAAAAAGGGGGTTTTTACTTCTTGTAAAAAAACTGATAAATGTCCTCCATGGAAAATTAAATCACAACAAATTAGACATGATAAGATTAAAAAACGTATTACTTACACTAATTCCTGGCTTAGTATTTACGATGTACCAGTGATGTATTTCCCAAAATTTTTTCATCCAGACCCTAGTGTAAAAAGACAATCAGGCTTTCTAATGCCAGAAAATGGTAGTTCTACTGATTTGGGTTATTCTTTTTATGCTCCTTATTTCTTGGCTATTTCAGAAACTAAAGACCTTACAATTAAACCAAGATGGTATGATAATGAATTGCTAATATTGCAAAATGAATATAAGCAAAAAACAAAAAACTCTTATACTATGATAGATTTTAGTATTGCAAAAGACCATTCCGCTAAACCTGTTCATAAAATTGATAGTAGATCACATTTTTTTATTAATAATAAAGTTGATCTTGGTTTAGAAAATTTTTTAGAAAGTTATCTTGATATTGATTATAAGAAAGTTTCAAATGATACCTATTTAAAGAAATTTAACTTACCTTCCCCTTTATTGGATGGTTTGGGAAATTCACTTAAATCAAATATTACAATGAGTCTTACTCATGAGGATTACGATTTTCTGACCTCAATTGAAATGTTTGAAACTTTAAGTGGTAATAATAGTGATAGATATCAATATGTATTACCACGTTATAATTTATCAAAAAATTTTGATTATGAAGATGTGAGTGGTAGTTTTAATTTTAGCTCAGATGGAAGTAACACATTAAACGCTACCAATATCCTTTCATCATCAATGACTAATAATTTAGACTTTAATTCCTTTGATAAATTTACTAAAAATGGAATTAAAACTAATTTTGATATTTTATTAAAAAATCTTAACTCTTTAGGAAAAAAAAGTGAAAAATATAAATCAAGTCCACAATCTGAAATAATGAGTGCCTATGCATTTAACATGTCATTGCCGTTATTAAAAAAAACAAATATGAATCATAATACTTTGGTGCCAAGGATAACATTTAGGACCAGTCCACATGAAATGAAGAAGCATGGTGGTACAAAAAGAAGGATAGATGTGTCTAATATCTATAATACAGATAGATTTAGCTTAGGAGACTCTTTTGAAACAGGAGAAAGTATTACTCTTGGAGTGGATTTCAAAAAACAAAAAATAATAGATGTAGAGATCGAAGAAAATGAAAAAATCAAAAAAATTGAGGACTATATTGATTTTAAACTTGCAACTGTGGTAAGACTCAATCAAGAGAGTAAAATACCCAATAATAGTTCATTAAATAAAAAGAGATCAAATCTTTTTGGTCAAGCAATATATAACCCGTCAGATATGTTTTCGTTAAATTATGATTTTTCAATTAATGATGATTTAAATAAGTTTGATTACAATTCTATAGAAACAATATTTAGTTTGAATAACTTTGAATCTAAATTTACTTTTTTGGAAGAAAGAGATGTAGTTAAAGAAGTTGGTAAGGTTAATATTTTCTCAAATGAAACGTTATATAATTTTAATGAAGAAAATTCACTTTCTTTTAAAACAAGAAGAAATAGAACTATTAGTCTAACTGAATATTATGATTTACTATATGAGTATGAAAATGATTGTTTGATAGCGGGCATTCGGTACAGAAAGCGATATTATGCAGATAAAGATGTAATACCTCTTGAAGAATTGTTTTTTTCAATAACAATCGTACCACTTACAACTTTTTCGCCTGATAAAATGCTCTTAAACAAAAATAGAACAGACTGATGAAAAAATTTTTATGTTTAGTGTTTTTTTATTTTAGCATTAGTATAGCTTCTGCATTAGAGACAAAAATAATCTACAATATAGAAAATGAAATAATTACTAATATTGATATTAAAAATGAATTTAAATATCTTCTAGCTTTAAATAATAGATTAAAAGAATTAGACAAAGAAAGAGTTTTTATTATTGCAAGAGAATCGGTGATTAGAGAAAAGATTAAAAAAATTGAAATTTCTAAAACATTTACAGATTTAAATATTGACAAAAGTTATACAGATAGTCTTTTAAAAAAAATTTATACAAGCTTGAATCACAAATCTTTAGAAGAATTTGATCTATATTTAAAGTCTTATGATCTAAATATAGAAGAAGTTATAAAAAAATTAACCATTGATGCTTTGTGGAATGAATTGATTATTGAAAAATATAGATCAAAAATAGAAATTGATGAAGAGAAATTAAAACACATAATAATGGCCAATACTAAAAAAGAAACTGAAGAATACAATTTATCTGAAATTTTATATGAAGTAAAAAATAAAGATGCTATTGAACCTAAATATCAAGAAATAAAAGAAAGCATTATTAAAATTGGATTTGAAAATAGTGCATCAATTTACAGTCTGTCAGATACTTCAAAAATAGGTGGCGATTTGGGCTGGATAGAGGAAAAATCATTGAATCAAAAAATTTTAGATACTGTATTAAAATTGAGTATAGGTGAAATTTCAAAACCTATAATCTTACCTAATGGAATATTGCTATTAAAGATTAACGAAATAAAAAAAATTAAAAATAAAATTAATCTAGAGCAAGAGCTAAAAAAAATGATTAATTATGAACAAAATAGACAACTAAACCAGTACTCAAAAATTTATTTTAATAAAATAAAAAAAAATATTGGCTTTGATGGGTAAAGATAAACATCCAATAATTATTATAGCTGGTGAACCAAATAGTGTTTTTTTTGAAATTTTTTTTAAAAGTATAAAATCTCACTATTATAAGAGTCCATTAATAATTATTGCCTCCAAAAAATTACTACAAGAACAAATGAAAAGATTAGGATTTTTTTTTGAAATTAACTCTATTAGTAAAAATTTTACTAAATTTGTTAGATTAAATAACAAAAAAATAAATTTAATAAATATAGATTATAAATTTGATAATTGTTTTGAAAAAATTTCTAATAAATCAAATAGCTATATCAAAAAATCTTTTAATGTAGCTTTAACAATTATGAAGAAAAATAATTTTTCTAAATTTATTAACGGTCCCATATCCAAGAAATCTTTTTTGAATGGAAAAATTTTAGGCATTACCGAGTATTTAGCTGAAAAAACTAAACAAAAAAATAAAGTAGCAATGTTAATATACAATAAAAGTTTGTCAGTAAGCCCACTAACAACACATGTACCTTTAAAAGACGTTTATAAAAAAATATCGAAGCAAAAAATATATATGCATGTTAATCTCATTAATAATTTTTATATAACAAAATTTAATAAGCTTCCAAGAATTGCAATAACAGGTTTAAACCCTCATTGTGAGAGTAATTTTCAAAATTCTGAGGAAGATAGAATAATAATTCCAGCTATCAAGGAATTGAGATTGAAAAATGATAATATAAATGGTCCATTCCCAGCTGACACTATTTTTACAAAATCACTCTTAAAAAATTATGATGTAATTATTGGCATGTATCATGATCAAGTGCTTTCTCCAATGAAAGCTTTATTCGATTTTGATGCAATCAATATTACATTAGGGTTACCATTTACTAGGATATCCCCTGATCATGGTCCAAACTATTCTATGTTAGGTAAAAATTTATCCAATCCAAAAAGTCTAATTAAAGCTTTAAAATTTTTAGATACATAAATGTATATTAAAGCAAAAAAAAGTCTTGGACAAAATTTCTTGATAGATAGAGAGGTGCTTGAAAAAATTGTATCCACAACAGATATTACTAACAAAGAGGTTTTAGAAATTGGACCAGGGAGTGGAAATCTAACTACATATATTCTGAAGCAAAAACCAAAGAAGCTCTATGTTGTGGAAAAAGATGATGAATTAGTCATATTGCTAAAAGAAAAGTTTGATACTGAAATAGAAATTATCAATGATGATATTTTAAAAGTATCTGAGGATAATATCTCAGACCAAAAATTATCTGTCTTTGGTAATTTACCATATAACATATCAACTGAAATCTTGTCTAGGTGGATTCTTAATATTGGTTCAAACTTTTGGTTTGAAAGTCTTACATTGATGTTTCAAAAAGAAGTTGCTGATAGAATTATATCAAAATTTAATAACTCTAAGTACGGCAGACTATCAATTTTATCTAGTTGGAAATTGAATGTAGAGAAAATAATAGACATCAAACCACAAAGTTTTTCACCAAGACCTAAAATAGATAGTTCCTTACTTTTATTCACCCCAAAGAAAAATTTTTTTGAATTAAAGGATCCTAAAAACCTTGAAAAAATTACTAGAATATTTTTCAGCCAAAGAAGAAAAATGTTAAAAAAACCCTTCAATCAAGTTTTTGCCGATGGAAAACGAGTTGCAGAAAAATTTGACATTGATCTTAATCTTAGGCCTCAAAACCTTGAACCTGAAACATATTTTAAGCTTGTAAAAGAATATGAAGATTTAAGAGGTTAATTTTTCAACATGCTTTCTGATGAAATCTTTATCATAATCTTTAGAACCATTGTTAATTTCAGCATCAATTAAACTGCTAATTTTCGAATAACATTCTTCTAGATTATCGTTAATAATTACATAGTCATAATTAATCCAATGCAAAACATCTCTACTAAATTCTTTCATGCGCTCTTCTACTATTAACTTATCTTTCATGTCTCTATTTGATAGTCTTTCAAATAATATTTCTTTGCTAGGAGGCAGAATAAAAAAAGTAATTAATTTATAATTTAATTTTTTATTCTTAATTTGATCAGCTCCCTGCCAATCGATATCAAATATTACATTTTCACTTTTTTCTAATTTTTCAATAACTGGTGTTCTAGTTGTTCCATAAAGGTGGTTAAATACTTTTGCATATTCTAAGAACTCTTCATTCTTTATTAAATTTTCAAATTTATTATGATTAACAAAGTAGTAATCTTTATCTGTAATTTCGTTAAGTCTAGGTTTTCTTGTGGTGTGAGAAACTGAAATATGAAAATTTTTATTTTTAGAGAGGAGTTTTACTAAGGTTGTTTTGCCTGCCCCAGATGGGGATGATAAAATTACCATTATCCCATCTTTTTTTATGGACATTTAATTTCTAGTTTGCTTTTCCTGCTATAAAGTTAACAGCGTCACCTACGGTAAGAATTTTT
>Ga0209383_1001210_pt1 | contig 16316 bp, 14 predicted proteins | sample CoawatmetaG02DNA_FD_187510 | JGI IMG/M metagenome (GOLD analysis project Ga0209383, IMG submission 187510) | Marine microbial communities from the West Antarctic Peninsula - Coastal water metaG029-DNA (SPAdes) (version 2) | ecosystem: Environmental > Aquatic > Marine > Coastal ... | reverse complement strand
GGGATATAAGTAACGTTGGCATTAGTTTTATTTGTTTTTTGTATCATAACTACTCTGTTTTTATTTATAAAATATCTAATGATAAGAAAGTAGAAAATCTTTACTTTGTCTAGTCATAAATCACATCAATTAAAGGGGTTAAATTAAATAGTAATGCAAAATGATAGAAAAAGAATATATCTCAAATAAACTAGTGCTTTTTACTTACACTATATATTGACCACCGTTAGCTGTTATCGTTGACCCTGTAATAAAACCAGCTTTATCTGACGCCAAAAATATGACACATCTGGCTATCTCCGAGGCCTCCCCCAGTCTTCCAACGGGGATTTGTGAGACAATTGTCTCACGTACTTCTTCTGGTACTGCTTTAACCATATCTGTGTCGATATAGCCGGGGCAAATCGTATTAACCGTAATACCTTTAAAAGCACCTTCCTGGGCTAAAGCCTTAGAGAAACCTATATCGCCAGACTTGGCAGCCGAATAATTGACCTGTCCCATCTGACCTTTTTGACCATTTATAGAGGAAATATTTATGACTCTACCAAATTTTCGATCCCGCATACCATTCCAAATTGGATGGGTCATATTAAAAACACCATTAAGATTAGTATCTATAACTTCTTTCCACTGACTAAAAGTAATTTTGTGAAACATTGCATCACTGGTTATACCTGCGTTGTTAACTAAAATATCGATTGTGCCCAGATCTTCTTCAACTTTTTTTATGCCCGTCACACAAGAATCATAATCGGAAACTGACCATTTATATGAAGAAATTCCTGTGTCCTGGGTAAAGTTTTTTGCGGCTTCATCATTACCAAAATATGTTGCTGCCACCGTATAACCCTCATGCTGAAGAGCGATACTAATAGCGGCTCCAATGCCACGGGTACCACCAGTAACCAATGCTATTCGTTTCATTTTAGTCCCTTCTATAAAAAATTAAAATCTCTCTAAACACATGGCGACTCCCATTCCCCCACCAATACATAGTGTAGCAAGCCCTTTTTTTGCATTTCTCCGCTGCATCTCAAATAATAGGGTATTCAAAATTCGACAACCAGAGGCACCTATGGGATGTCCAATTGCGATAGCGCCACCATTTACATTGACGATAGATGGATCCCAACCCATTTCCTTATTCACAGCACATGCCTGTGCAGCAAAAGCTTCATTAGATTCTATCAAATCCAAATCATTGACTTGCCAATTGGCTTTTTCTAAGGCTTTCTTAGAGGCATCAACCGGTCCAATACCCATTATGGAAGGATCAACCCCCACAGTTGCATAGGAAACAATACGAGCTAAAGGCTCTACACCTCTTCTCTCTGCTTCCTTAGCTGTCATCATCAACGCCGCTGCTGCCCCATCATTTATCCCAGACGCATTAGCTGCTGTTACGCTCCCTTCTCGGTCAAATGCTGGTTTAAGCTTTTGCATTGTATCCATTGTCGCTCCATGCCGGATATACTCATCTACATTGACAATTATATCGCCTTTCCGAGTAGAAATTTTAAATGGGACTATTTCATTTTCAAATTTTCCTGCTTTTAAAGCAACTTCGGCTTTATTTTGGGAAGAAACAGCAAATTCATCCTGAGTGTCACGAGAAATTTGCCATTTTTTTGCAATATTTTCAGCGGTATTTCCCATATGATAACCATTAAATGCGTCCCAAAGTCCGTCCTTAATCATAGAGTCCACAAAAGCCATATCACCCATTTTTTGACCTGAACGCATTAATGCAACATGAGGGCTTAACGACATACTTTCTTGACCACCAGCGATAACGATTGAAGCATCTTCCAGCAGGATATGTTGAGCGGCAATCGCAACTGCTCGCAATCCTGATCCACAAACTTGATTGATACCCCATGCAGCACTTTTAATTGGTAATCCTGCATTAATATGTGCTTGGCGTGCTGGGTTTTGACCCTGCCCAGCCGCTAAAACCTGGCCCATTATGGTTTCTGAAACCTCTGACTTATCAATGCCAGATCTTTCGACAACCTCCTTTAATACCGCAGAACCCAAATCATGAGCAGGTGTATTGGCGAATGAACCACCAAAACTACCAACTGCTGTTCGAGCTGCGGATGCAATAACAATATTAGTCATAAATTAGTCCTCTTCATGTAAGCAATATAATTTGGGCAAAACTTACAAAATGATTCTAATAGTAATTTAATGTCTATTAAGACATAATTTATATAATTATATTGCGCAATACCTATTTTATTAGACTTAAAATTTCTTATAGAGTCAATTTGACAGATATTTATACCATTAATTTTCAAATAAATTCCTAAATAGATCTTTTTGTATTTTTGACATTTAATAATAATAGTAACTATAACATAAATATATTTTTAAAATGAAGTGCTAGAGAAGAATATTATGGAAGAAAGATGTCCATGGCCCGGTGATGATGCCTTATATATACAGTATCACGATACAGAATGGGGTGTTCCAGAACATGATAGTAAAATGCTTTGGGAAAAACTAACTTTGGAGGGATTTCAAGCTGGCTTAAGTTGGATAACCATCCTTAAAAAACGAGAATCGTTTAGAAAAGCATTTGATGATTTTCAACCTGAGATTGTTGCCACATATGATGAACGTAAAATCACTACTCTACTTCAGAATAAAGACATTATTAGGCACAAAGGAAAAATAGAAGCTACAGTCCAAAATGCAAAAATTTTTTTAGATATTGAAAAAGACCAAGGCTTTAATAATTTTTTATGGAAATACACAAACCATCAAACTCTTCAGTCAAGGGTGCAATCACAATCTGAAATTCCAAAATCAACTAACTTGTCTGAGCAAATATCCAAAGATCTCAAGAAGCTTGGATATCGCTACTGTGGTCCAACAATCGTTTACGCATTCATGGAAGCTGCTGGATTGGTAAATAACCACATGATAAACTGCCCACGTCACACAGAAGTACAAGTCAAGTAATCTTACAACCAATCAGGGAGATTATCTCTACTAATAATATCTTGGATACTAGGACGAGCTCTAATCACTTCAAATTTATCTCCACTTACTAAAACTTCTGGAATTAGTGGTCTTGAATTATATTCTGATGCCATAACTGCACCATAAGCTCCAGCAGATCTAAACGCTAGTAATTCACCTGCTGCCATATTGGGCATTGCCCGTTGAATAGCAAAAGTATCACCTGTTTCACATACGGGCCCAACGATATCATATCTTTCTAATTCGATGCTATTAGACATTTTATTAACAGGCATTATATCGTGATAAGCGTCATATAACGCTGGCCTCAACAAATCATTCATTGCTGCATCAATTATTAGAAAATTTCTCCCCTCACCTTCTTTTGGATAAATAACCGAACTAATCATTAAACCAGCATTACCCACAATCCAACGCCCTGGCTCCAGCTCCAACTCACAATCCAACCCATTAAAGATTTTTTTAATTAAACTGCCATAATCATCCGGTGATGGGATATTATTGTTAGAACTCTCATAAGATATTCCTAAACCACCGCCCAAATCTAACCTAAAAATATTATGCCCATCCACCCTCAGCTCCTCAGTCAACCGACGTATCTTAGTGAAAGCATCTTTATATGGCGTTAAATCAGTTAATTGACTACCTATATGAACATCAATTCCAATAATTCTTATTCCCTGTAGGGAGGCAGCAAAAGCATAGGTTTTTCTAGCACTAACAATTGGTATGCCAAATTTATTCTCAGATTTTCCCGTTGAAATTTTAGAGTGAGTCTTGGCATCAACATCTGGATTAATTCTTATAGTTACAGGAACTTCAACACCAAGTTCTGATGCTACTTTTGAAATTTCAATTAATTCAGGTTCGCTCTCAACATTAAATTGTCTTATCCCCCCTTTTATAGCCAAACTTATTTCGTCGCGTGTTTTACCAACACCAGAAAACACAATACGGTCACTTGGAATACCAGCAGCTTTAGCCCGCAAATATTCCCCACCCGACACAACATCCATTCCAGCACCTAAATTACCAAGAATTTTTAACACTGCTTGATTTGAATTAGCCTTCATTGCGTAACAAATAAGGTGTTTTGTGCCAGACATAGCATTTTCGAAATCTTTATAATTTTTCTCGATAGAAGACTGAGAGTATACATAAAACGGAGTGCCAACCGATGAAGCAATATCACTAACCGCAACATCCTCGACATGGAGTTGGTCAACTTTATAATTAAAATTATCCATTATACTCTTTCCAAAAGTTCTTATCAAAATCGATAACAGCTAAATTTAACCCACTTGTAAAACAATTTAAACCCAAGGCGCCATATGAGATTACGAAGTTTAATTTATTATTATTTTATAAAAGAAGGGATTAGTAAAAAAATTAATTTCGATTGTAGTTTTTGAAACTAAATCCAATACCTAATTGCTAATTTTTTTTATACTCTCTGGTCTGGTTGGATCCCCAGCAACACCACAGGATACCAGCACGGTAAAGCAAACTATAAATGATAATTTAATCAATCTCATTTTGACATCTTCTTTTTCCAATTCACTATTTGTTTTTTTACTTCTTTTGGTGATGTTCCCCCGTAGCTATCGCGTGAATTAATCGAGTTTTTTATACTTAAGACTGAGTAAATATCTTTATTGATGAATTGATTAACTTCTTGCATCTCACCTAAACTAAGGTCGGTCAAATCACATCCGTTTCTTTCGGCTATCTTTACTATTTGACCAGTGATTTTATGGGCCTCACGAAAAGGTATGTTTATATTTTTAACCAACCAATCTGCTAAGTCTGTTGCTGTAGAAAATCCTTTTGATGCTGCCTTTTCTAAAATTTCTTTATTAGGAGTTAATTCACTCAACATTCCACTCATTGCTGCCAAAGATAACAATAGAGTATCAGCAGCATCAAATACTTGCTCTTTGTCTTCTTGCATGTCTTTTGAATAAGTAAGTGGCAAACCTTTCATAGTAGTCAAAAGTGAGATCAATGATCCATTGATACGAGAGCCTTTTGCTCTGATTAGCTCAGCGGCATCTGGATTTTTCTTTTGAGGCATTATAGATGAGCCACTTGAGAATCTTTCAGAAATATTAACAAATCCAAATTGTGAAGACGACCAAATTACTAATTCCTCAGAAAACCTACTTAGATGTGTAGCACAAATCGCAGAGGTGGATAAAAATTCCAAGGCAAAATCTCTGTCAGAAGTGCTATCTAAAGAGTTTGATGTGGGTCGATCAAATCCAAGATTTTCAGACGTATAATAACGATCGATAGGGAAAGAGGTCCCTGCTAACGCAGCAGCACCTAAGGGGCATTCATTCATTCTTTTTCGCGCATCATGAAATCGTTCTAAATCACGTCCAAACATTTCAACATAAGCCATCATATGGTGGCCCCATGTTACTGGTTGAGCAACTTGTAAATGTGTAAAGCCCGGCATTATTAACTCACCATAACGTTCGGCTTGATTAATAAACGCTTCAATAATTTCATGTAATTCTTTCACACATAAATCAATTTGTTGACGCACCCACATTCTGAAATCTAAAGCAACCTGATCATTTCTAGATCTGGCTGTATGAAGTTTGCCTGCCACATCACCTATGATTTCGTTAAGGCGGGCTTCGATATTCATATGAATATCTTCTAATGACTCTTTAAACTCAAACTCCCCAGATTCAATTTCAAGTAGTATTTTTGATAAACCCTCACAAATTAAATCAGCTTCTTTTTTATCAATGATCCCCTGTTTAGCCAACATTATTGAATGAACGCGAGACCCTTCAATATCCTGTGCATAAAGGCGTTTATCAAAATTAATTGAAGCATTAATTCTCTCCATTAGAGCATCAGGACCATCTACAAATCGGCCACCCCACATTACATTTGATTTTATTTTATCAGTCATGGTGTATCTTTACATAATAAGGTCTATCAAACCTCTTTAAACATTTAAATCACCCAAACATATACTTTGACTTGAACTCAGGTGCAAATCAATTGACTCTAATTAACAGTTTGATCCCCTATTTCTTCAAAGTGAAGTTAATAAATATTGCTTAAAGTTCAATTATCAAGAATTGTAGATTAATAAATAATTAAAATAGATGAAATTTTACATCAAGGCGTATCTAGGAAATGAAGGAAAAATTATGGAAAAACTAAAACCTATCATTAGTTACCCCAATCCAGATCTTAACGTTACTCATGATAATAAGGCTAGGTGGAATCAACCCAAAACTAGACGCCATGGGTACCATAATTTATATCGAATTCCCCGTTATTCAGTATCTTTCAGAGCACCAGAAATACTGCAACTCGAAACCAATATCGAAGCCAGTATTGGAACCCGTCCTGATGTCAAAAAACTAATTGAAACAGAACATTTTTCAGGAATGGTGGTATTAAAAAATCAAGAGTTAATATTCGAAGCCTACGCTGATGATTTTCATCATACCCATCCCCATACAATTATGTCTATCAGCAAAATGACCCTTAATTTAATTTGTGGTGAGTTAATAGCTAATGGAATCCTAGATCCACAAAAACAAATAAAAGATTACATTCCAGAAATAGGGACGGGTTACGCCAACGCTACAGTACAGCAAGTATTAAACATGAATTTAGCGAACAACTACACAGAAGATTATAACGATCCTTTTGCGAGTAGCTTTTTGCATGAAACAACTCTTGGCTGGCGTTTACCCACAGATCAGATTCTTGAAATAACCCAAAAAGAATTTTTATGCTCAATACAACAAGTTGGAGGTTCTCTAGAAAATAAGACAGGATATGCAGATTACAAATCTGCTAATACAGATGTATTAGCTTGGGTGGCCGAACGCATTAGTAAACGTAGCTTACGGGATTGGATGATTAGCATTGTTGAAGCCATCGGGATTGAAGGAAATTGGCACATGCACACTGATAGAGCAGGGTTTCCAGTTGTGGATGGTGGTGTAAACCTTTGTGCTAGAGACTTGGCACGTTTTGGGCAGCTTTTTTGCAGATACGGAATGGGAGTAAATGGAAAAACAGTGGGAAATAAAGATTACATTGAAAACACAAGAAAAAAACCTGGGCCAAAAAACCTTCCACCAAAAGACTTTTATAATTATTCGAACCAAACAATGACTAATGGGGTTTGGCTAGGTCATGGGGGTTATGGGGGCCAATTTATGTTAGCTAATTTAGATACAGGCATTTCAATATCATTCTTTTCTGTTTTGCAGAATAAAGATGCGATGGATTTGGATTATTCTGTGGATATGGTAAAAATGATGAATAGTATCGCTCAAGAATACTGATCGGTTTTCTTAAAGTACTCAAAGCCAATTAAGGAAATTATAACTAAGAAAAACCCAACCCATTGAATGGAAGAAAAGAATTGATTAAAAACTAAATATGCGATTATCGCTGCAAAAATAGGATCAACCGAAGTTAACATAGACGCTCTCGTAGCTCCAATTCTTTGCATACCTGCAAAAAAGAAAGCCCAAGCACCTATATTAAAAGTCCCATTAACGGCAATTGCAACCCAACCTGTATTTGTTTGAGGTGGCAAATAAGTGCTTCCTAATAAAAATATTAACAAACAAATTAAAAAACCCCAAAAGGTCAAATAAAATGTCGTAGTTAAAACTCCTATTTCAGTGGTAAGCTTATTTGATAACAAAGTTGTAATAACCGCACAAACCATGCCTAAGAAGCTAAAAAAAATGCCTAGCAAACTAATCGTAGATTTATCATTTAGCACCAACAAAGTTAAACCAACTAAAACAAAAGTTATGCAAAGCCATTGTGTTATATTAACAAATTCCACACCTCTTAAATGCGATATGATAGCAATTACAACTGGAAATAGGCAAAGAATTAAGATTGATAAACTGATATCTATATAATAAATAGCCAAATATAATGATACGATCATACCCAGTGCTAATATCGCATTAACAATAGATATTATGATAAGATGTTTTGGTAGGGAAAATGAACTTCGTGTTATTACGAGTAAAATAGTAAGAAAAACTATACCAATTGCACCCCTTACGATAAGTAAGGTCATCATCCCAGCTCCGTCAGAAAGCGCAAATTTAGCAGAATTAGGTAATGCAGCTACACTTAATGAAGCCAATAAAATAAAAATAATTCCCAGAACTTCCTTACTAATAACACGATTCATTTTTGCCTCAAAAAAAGTCTATCAAAACTGTTATACTAATTCAGGTAACTCCAAAACCCTTAAAAAAATAACAAAACATAATTAATACTTGCTTATTTATAAAATTTAGAATTTTACTATCATAATTCTTGAGGGGTTTATTGATGTCAGAAATAAAGTTGGTTTGTAACAACGTATGGAAAATTTTTGGACCCAACCCTGACCGGATTTTAGCAAACCATGATCCATTAAAAACTAGGGCAGAAATACAAGCTGAAAGTGGTCATGTAATTGCTGTCAAAGATGTTTCATTTACAGTTAAAAAAGGTGAGTGCTTTGTGGTAATGGGATTGTCTGGCTCAGGAAAGTCAACTCTTGTAAGATGTATTTCAAGATTGATTGAACCTACAGGAGGTCAAGTTATAATTGACGGTGAAGACGTTACAAATATGAAGAAAAAGGAGCTACGTGATCTAAGGCGTTACAAAACAGCCATGGTCTTCCAGCATTTTGGCTTATTTCCACACAAAAAAGTAATAGATAATATCTCATATGGGTTAGACATTAGAGGCGTTGGCAGATTAGATCGCACTGATAAAGCTATGGAGATCCTAAAACTTGTTGGCCTTGAGGGTTGGGATCAAATGTATCCAAGGGAGCTTTCTGGAGGAATGCAACAACGTGTTGGATTGGCAAGAGCATTGGCGGTAGACCCAGAAATATTGATTTTTGATGAACCTTTTTCAGCACTAGATCCTTTGATTAGACGGGAGATGCAAGACGAACTTCTCGAGCTACAAAGCAAACTTCAAAAAACACTTGTCTTTATTACGCATGATTTCTTAGAGGCCATTAAAATGGGTGATAATATTGCCATCATGAAAGATGGTCAAATAAGCCAAGTTGGCACCCCAGAAGAAATTGTTGCTAACCCCGTAGACAAATATGTAAGAGATTTCACCGAAGATGTTCCTCGGTATAAAGTATTGTCTGCAGGAAAAGTGATGCGGAAAACTAAACAAATCTCAATCCCAGAAGGTTTTAACCCCATTTTAAACACTACAAAAATTGAAAACCTTATTGATATTTGTGCAGATACTGATCTTGCTCTACCAGTGACTTGTTGTGATACGGGGGAGATTCTTGGGGAAATTGATCGCTCTATAATTATGAAATCAATGAAAACTGGCAGTTAATGCGTTGAATGATAAACTTTTAGGTAGACATCTGGTAAAAACGACATAAATCTGGGATTTTATGAAGAAAAGAAAAAAATTCTCAATTATAATAATTGAGAATTAAATGTGACCACCAGCTAGGAGAAAGTCATGTTAAGCCAAGACAAATCTCTCAATTCATATCCAAAACCATTATCTGAAATACCCGAAGAATCCTTTACGCTTCCATCATATATGTACACAGATATAGAGATCTATGAATTAGAAAAAGAGAAGATTTTTTATAAAACCTGGCAATACGTCGCTCATAAAAGTTTATTTGCAGAACCTGGTGATTACGTAACTCTAAGAATTTGTGACCAACATATTTTCGTTATTATGGGTGACGATTCTGAATTACGAGGTTTTTATAATGTCTGCCAACATCGAGCACATGAACTATTACCAGAGGGGTCTGGAAACGTTGCCCGAGCTATTGTTTGTCCTTACCATGCATGGGCTTTTGAAAAAACTGGTGAATTGAGAGGCGCACCTCGGTCTGAAAATAGACCAAGCTTTAACAAAAAGGATTTTTCTCTAAAATCAGTGAAATTAGAAATGTTTTTAGATAGCGCTTTTGTCAACCTAGATCCTAATGCTATTCCACTTTCAGAAATTGCAGGTGATCTTGAGGATGATATCAGATCACGTGCTCCGTTTGTTAATGAACTGGACACACCACAATCAAGATTTGTTGCAGATGATATTGGATTGACTAACATCAATGCAGGCTGGAAAGTAGTCGTGGATAATTATGTTGAATGTTACCACTGTGAACATGCGCACAAAGATTTCTGCGATATAATCTCTATGGATACGTATAAACACGATGCTTTTGGCCTGTGGGCAAGGCAATTGGGTGAAGATATAAAAGATGATAATACTGCATATAAATTAGAACCAAATGCTCCATTCAAAAAATCTGCATTTTGGTTTTTATGGCCCAATACAACCATAAATATTTTGCCAGGGGCAGAAGTTTTAAATTTTGCAATAGTAAGACCAACAGCAATAGATAAATGTTTATTTGAGGGACATTCAATATCAACATCGGAGAAGTTCCATAAAGGACGCCAAGATTATACGGCAAATGTTTTAGTGCCAGAAGATATAGCCCTATGTGAAAGTGTTCAGCGCGGTTTAAAATCCAAAGGGTATGATCAAGGTCCTCTAATCGTTGATCCAAGTAGATCTGGTAGGGGTGAGCATGCACTTCATCACTTCCATCGTTTAGTACAGAAAGCCATGAAATGACCAAAAATACAGAAGACTTAGCTGTAATAACTGGTGGATTAACCGGGATTGGTCTTGAATGTGCAAAAGCATTAAAGAAAATGGGTAATAAAATCGTAATCGGATCACGGAGATGTAATGGTCCTGAGGTTGAATTAGCTAAAAAAATATTAGGTGATAAATGTTATTTTATTCATTTAAATGTTGGCGATGAGAAGTCCATAAAAGAATTCATATCCAAAGTTAAAGAAACAATCGGAGATCCTGTTATTCTAGTAAACGCTGCTGGAATTTACAAAGAAGCCCAAATTAAAGACGATAATACTGAACATTGGCATGATCAATTAGATGTTAATTTAACGGGGCCATTTCTAATGACCAAAGAACTAATGCCAGGGATGATCAGAAAAAAATTTGGAAGAATTGTAAATATTGCGTCAACAGCTGGGAAAGTTGGTGCAGCAGGATATGCAGGGTACTGCGCATCAAAAGCTGGACTCATAGGGTTAAGTAAAGTCACAGCACTTGAAGGAGCGCCATACAATATCTCTTGCATATCTGTAAGTCCTACTTGGGTTGAGACTCCAATGATGGATAGTGCTGCCCTTCGGCATTCAAAAGAAAACGATACAAGTCAATATAAAGCCAAAGAAGATCTAAAGAAAACAAACCCCCAAAATCGCCTAGTTCAACCAAGTGAGATCGCTGCGTTGGTTGCATTTGCATGTGGGAAAAATTGTCCAGCTCTTACCAATGAAGACATCCAAATTAATGCTGGAGCATTGTGGTAATGAGCTTGATGAATATAAAAATTGATGAAGATATAAGCTGTATTCAAGAAACTGGTGTGGCCAATTTTATGCGTTGTAATATATGGCATGTTAAAGGACGGGATTTTGATCTTATTATCGACACTGGTATGGGCTTAAATCCACTAAAAGAATGGGTTATGAAAGAAACCAATCGACCCATCAAAGCAATCGGGACCCATTCTCATTTTGACCACTCTGGAAGTCTGCATGAATTCTCATGTCGCTTGGGTCATAGAGCTGAAGCAGAAGCATTTGCTTTAGGTGGTCGCAGCAAAACAATGTATCAAGGCGGTTGGACAAAATTAGAAATTGTTAATCCCAATGAGCACCCTGAATTTTCCACACAAACTTTTAGTGTTAAGCCCGCACCACTTACAGGATATCTGGATGAAGGTGATGTCTTGGATCTTGGAGATAAAGCATTTCAAATATTACATTTGCCAGGTCATTCCCCTGGATCAATTGGCCTCTATGACATCAAAAATAAAACCTTATTTTCGGGAGATGCTATTTATAACGGCGAATTGCTGGACACTCATCCACATTCAGATAAGAAAATTTATCGCAAAACTTTAGAACGGCTTCAAAAATTAGATGTTGAAATAATTCATGCTGGACATGAACCTTCATTTAGTAATACCAAAATGCAAAATATAATTAAAGAATACTTAACTGGTAATAATGCAATGTCAGATCCCATCACCTGGTTTAATAACGTCTCCAAATATGGTGTAGACCATTATAGCAATCAGCAGTGGTAAATTTAAATGTTTTCCCAAAAGTACTCTGATAATACTGTAAGTTTTGCGCTAATTATTGGTGCTGCTGTTTGGGGCTTATACTGGTTCCCATTACGAGCCATTGAAGGCATGGGGTTATCTGGATCTTGGAGTGTTGTTTTTATAAATGCTTGTCCATTAATAGTCTTATGTCCACTTTTTATATTTAATTACAAAAAGTTACTTGGTAATTTTCAAAAAACCATTCTTGCATCAATTATGATTGGCTTTGCTTTTTCATTCTATGCTTATGCATTACTCGAAAGCAGTATAATAAGAGCTACATTATTATTTTATCTCTCACCATTATGGGCCACTGCAATAGGAGTAATGTGGCTCAACGAAAGAATCACAAAAGCCAGGATCTTATCAATATGCATTGGCCTGGTGGGGCTTTTTTTACTCCTGTCACAGAATGATTCGATCAATAAGCCATTAAACATTGGAGATTTATTTGCTGTTTTATCAGGAGTTTTCTGGGCCATTGGTGGATCATTACTCAAAAAGTATCCAAATATCTCAATCATACCTCTTACAACATTTTTATACATAGCCACCACGTTCATATCAGTTATTTTTGCTGCTCTTTTTTATATGGATCCCTTGCCAGATATTATGGTAATTAAAAAAGCCCTTCCTACAGCTATAATTTGGTCAGTATTTATTTTAGCACCAGGTTTTATATTAGTTTTTATGGCTTCAAAGATATTATACCCTGGCCGCGTTTCGATTCTAATGATGTCAGAGGTAATAGTGGCAATCATAAGTGCTTCAATTTTAGTTCCAGGCGAGACAATGGTGCTTATTCAATGGTTAGGTGCAATTGGAATCATTTCAGCAGGCTTGGTTGAAGTATTTTATGGCAATAAATCCTTGTAATGCTATTATTATTTTAAAAGAGAAATAAACTTAACAATCAAACCGGAGTTGTTAAAATATTCTTCAGAAAGTTAGTTAATCTAACAATAAATAGTTAGGAAAAAAATGTTAAAATACAAAACCATATTTGACAACTTTGACCTTAAAAAATTTGAAGATAGTGTTTTTTCAGGAAAAGAGCATGGCTGGAATGCTGCATATGAATGCTGTGACCGTTGGGTGAATTCAAATAAAATTGCCTTAAATTGGATTAGCTCTAAAAGTGAGTTTGAAAAATTGAGCTATCGCGATTTAGAAGTTAAATCAAAGCAATTCGCAAATATGCTAATACATAAAGGTATTAAAAAAGGGGATGTCGTTGCTGGACTCTTGCCCCGAATACCCGAACTTTTAGTTATAATAGTGGGCACATGGCGTATCGGTGCAGTCTATCAACCACTATTTACTGCATTTGGTCCAAAGGCAATTGAGACCCGAGTATCAAAAATAACTGGTAGTAACGCTAAAATAATTCTTACAGATTCTATAAATAAATCAAAGCTTGATGACTTGCCTAACTGTCCACTTATTATCGAAATTGACCGATCGAAGGATAGTGAAGAGAATTTTAATAACAAATTAATAAAACAAAAAACAGATTTAAAAACAGTCTCTTTGACAAGAGTTGATCCCTTTACGACATTATTCACGTCTGGAACAACAGGTAATCCCAAAGGTGTTGTTTATCCAAATGAAATGCTTACCGCTATTGCAGCTTATATGATTTTTGGGATTGGTCTTCGTAAAACTGATTCTTATTGGTGCATGGCAGATCCTGGATGGGCTTACGGTTTGTTATATGCGGTTATTGGCCCTTTATTACTGGGGGCAACAACTACAATGTATGAGGGGGGCTTTACAGCTGAGTCAACTCTCTCAGTTGTAGAGAAACTTAGTATCAATAATCTTGCTGCAGCACCTACAGTGTATCGTTTATTGATGAGTGCCGATAAGGAGCTAAAACTCAAACTCAAAGGAAAACTGCGCGTTGCTAGTAGCGCCGGTGAACCACTAAATCCTGAACTTTCAAGATGGGCAGAAAAAGAATTGGAAACTCCTTTATGTGATCATTACGGACAAAGTGAATTTGGTATGACCCTAGCTAACCATCACGGTCTGATACACAAACAAAAAAAGGGGTCAGCAGGGTTGCCTATGCCAGGCATGACAGTTGACATTCTTGATAAAGAAAATAATCCGTTACCCACAGGAAAACCTGGGAATTTAGCAATAAATATAAGTGAATCTCCCTTATTTATGTTTAAAAGTTATGGATATGGAGCCACATCACCAATCCAAAACAATTGGTATTTATCAGGCGATACTATGATAAAAGACAAGGAGGGTTATTATTTCTTTGTTGGGCGAAGTGATGATATAATTACATCGAGTGGTTATCGTATTGGACCTTTTGATGTAGAAAGTGCTCTAATTGAGCATAAAGCAGTTACCGAAGCTGCCGTTATTGGAAAACCAGATCCAGAGAGAACAGAGATTGTAAAAGCATTTGTAGTATTACAAAAAGGATACTCCGCATCCGATTCTCTTATAGTTGAACTTCAAAACTATGTTAGAAAAAGACTTTCAGCACATGCGTTTCCAAGAGAAGTTTCTTTTATTGATGAATTACCAAAAACACCAAGTGGTAAAGTTCAGCGATTTCTACTGCGGGAAAAATAACCAGTACGACCTTAGTTAGGCTCTTTTAAATCAACTTTGCGCACTAGTCCTTCTTGTGCAACACTTGCTATTAGTAAGCCACTCTCATTAAAAATTTCTCCTCGGCTAAACCCACGAGCACCCCCTGTAAAAGGGCTATCCATTGTATACAAATGCCAATCACTGAATTGTGTAGGATTATGGAACCACATTGCATGATCTAGGCTTGCCGTCATTATACCACCTTTAAACCAGGTCAATCCGTGAGGTCTAAGAGATGAACTTAAAAGATTAATATCAGAAGCATACGCTAGAAGACACTGTTGCTTAATTAAATTTAAACCCCTAGATCCAGGCATCCGAAACCATAGATGATTAATATCAGAGGTAGGTTCTGGATTTAAAATATCCCTTGGTTGTACTTCTCTAATCTCGATTGGCCGTGGTTTAATAAAATCATTTTGAAATCTTTTTGGGATTTTCTCTACAATAGTTTTTCTCAAATCAGCCCTATCTTTAAGAACATCTGGCCTATCAACATTGGGCATTTTATGTTGATATTCCCAACCTTTTTCATTTATTTGGAATGAGGCTGACATATTAAAGATTTGTTTTCCATGTTGTATTGCTATTACGCGCCTAGTCGTAAAGCTCCCACCATCACGTGCTTTATCAACTTCGTAGATAACAGGAATACTTGGGTCACCAGGGCGAATAAAGTAAGCGTGTAACGAATGACACACGCGATCCTCTACTGTACCATAAGCAGCCGCTAGTGCCTGAGCTATGACATGGCCACCAAAAATTCGCGTGCTTGTTTCACCACCAGTTCCAATGCCTCTAAATAAGTTAACTTCGAGTTGTTCTAACTCAATTAATTTCAATAATTCGTTTGCTGGAACTTTCATAAATTATTACTTTCCTCATTCCTTTTAGATAAATAAGCATCCGCAAAAGCTTTAAACCAATCAAAACTCTTTGGATTAGCCATAGAATCTATATTAACCACTTCACTTGGATCGTTACCAAGTAACAGCCTCTTAATTGGTACCTCTAACTTTTTCCCTGACATCGTTCTTGGAACCTCTTCTATTTGAACAATCTGGTTGGGAATAAAGCGCGCTGAAACGCCAATTCGTATTGATTCATTTATTGTATTGGTCACAGTGTCATTAAGAAATTTTTTGCTGGTTAAAACAACAAATAAAATCATAAAACTTTCTTGCCCCAAAAACTCCAAATCAACTACTAGGCTATCTTGCACTTCACCTAACTCCTCAACTGCTTGATAGATTTCAGATGATCCTAGACGTAAACCTTTACGATTTATAGTTGCATCTGACCGACCATAAATCACAGAACCACCCTTTGGGGTAAATTCTATCCAATCTCCATGTCTCCATACACCTGGGTAAATATCATAATAACTCGAGATGAGGCGTTTGTTATCATAATCACCCCAAAAGTATAAAGGCATTGATGGAATGGGCTTAGTACAAACAAGTTCACCCACTTCACCAATTAT
>Ga0209383_1001208_pt1 | contig 16319 bp, 17 predicted proteins | sample CoawatmetaG02DNA_FD_187510 | JGI IMG/M metagenome (GOLD analysis project Ga0209383, IMG submission 187510) | Marine microbial communities from the West Antarctic Peninsula - Coastal water metaG029-DNA (SPAdes) (version 2) | ecosystem: Environmental > Aquatic > Marine > Coastal ... | reverse complement strand
CACAAATGCAGAAGGCTTTTAATAGAGGGTGGAAGTGAAACTGTTAATATTTTTGCAAAAAATAAGTATGTTAATAAATTTTTCTTCATTCAATCTGAACATAATAGCAAGACAAAGGACCCTCATGTTGCAAATATGGTGCGGTCATTGTGTGGTAACAATTTTAAAAGATATAATGTAAAAATAAACTTAAATAATAATAAGCTTTTTAAAATTTAAATGTTTACTGGTATTATAAAAAATAAAGGTAAAGTCGTATCCATAGTTAAAAAAGACAAAGGGTATGAGTTTAAAATTACCTCTAATCTAGTTTTTTCTAAAAAAAATATAGGCACTTCGATATCAATAAACGGAGTTTGTCTAACACTAACCAAATTCTTAAATAAAAATTTATTTTTTTTTATTTCCTATTCAACTTTTCAAATCACTAATTTTAAATATTTAAAAAAAAACTCTACTGTAAATCTTGAGAAATCATTAAAATTCGGAGATGAAATTGCTGGTCACTTTGTTCAAGGGCATATTGATACAATAGGTAAAGTTATTTCTTTAAAGAAACTAGCAAAGACTTGGACATTTTTAATAAAAGTTGAGCCTAAATTTTCACACTTATTAGTAGATAAGGGGTCTATTACTATTGATGGCATTTCATTAACAATAGTCAAATCACTTAAGAATCAATTTACCCTAGTTGTTATACCTCACACCCTAAAGTTAACGAATATAATATCGCTAAAAACGAGGGATGTTGTTAATGTGGAATTTGATATTGTGATTAAATATTTGTCAAAAATTAATAAGAAAAAATGAAAAAAAATTTTAAATTTGCAAAAATTGAAACTATTATTTCGGAGGCTAAAAGAGGAAAAATTTTTATTTTAGTTGATGATGAAAATAGAGAAAATGAAGGTGACTTAGTTTTTGTAGCTAAAAAAGCAACACCTGAAAAAGTAAATTTTATGGCAAAGTACGGAAGAGGATTGATTTGCTTAGCTCTCGATAAAAAAAAATCAGATGAATTAAGTTTGGAGTTAATGCCAAGCTCAAACCAGTCTCGTTTAAAAACTGCTTTTACTATTAGTATTGAAGCAAGGAAGGGTGTTACTACTGGAATATCAACATTCGATAGATGCAAAACTATTTTAACAGCAATAAAACTAAACTCTTCAAAAAAAGATATAGCCACACCAGGACATGTCTTCCCATTGGTTGCAAGAAACGGTGGATCATTAGTTAGAGCAGGGCATACGGAGGCTTCTATTGATATAGCTAAATTGGCCAAGACACACCCTTCAGCGGTTATATGTGAAATAATGAATGAAGATGGTTCTATGGCTAAAAGAGATCAGCTATTTAGTTATGCCAAGAAACATAAGCTCAAAATTGCAAAAATAGAAGACTTGATTTCTTACCGATTAAAAAAAGAAACTCTTGTAAGTTTAAAGGAAAACAAGGTCCTTAATATAAAAGATAAGAAATATATTTTAAAAACCTTTGTTAACAAAATAGATAATTTAGAGCATTTTGCTATCATCAAAGGGCCAATCAATGATAAAAATATTCCAAAAGTTAGAGTTGTTTCTTCCAATTCTATTGATATCCTTTTAAACAAAAGCATTAATGTAAAAGTCAAAAAAACATTGGACTACTTTAGCAGCTCAACATCTAGCTGCATATTATTAGTAATGAAACAAAGTGAAACTTTTGACACAGCTAAGGTTATTTCTTCAAAGGATTTATTAAAAAAGCCTACTAACGGCAATGCGTTAAGGTATTATGGCTTAGGTGCTCAAATTTTAAAAAAATTAAAAGTTAAAAAAATGATTTTAGTCTCAAGTGCAAAGAAAAAATTAGTTGCCTTAGATGGTTTTGATATTAAAATTGTTAAGCAGGAAATAATTAAATGAAAAAAAAAGGCTTAGTAGTTGTTTCTAATTATTACGAAAATATTTCAGATAATCTGCTAAAGTATTGTTTGAAGACATTATGCAGTAACAAATTAGAAGCGGATGTTAAGATTGTATCTGGTGCATTAGAAATACCAACTCTAATTTCTTGTAATTTAAAAAAAAAATATAAATTTTTTATTGCTTTGGGCTGTATTATAAAAGGTAAAACTCCTCATTTTGATTTTATTGCATCGGCTATTACTAAATCATTACTAGATCTTTCTATTGAACACAAAGTTCCTATTACCAATGGAATTATCACTTCTTTAACCCGAACACAGGCTATCGAAAGAAGTTCTAAAAATAAAAATAAAGGTCAAGAAGCTGCTAATGCAGCAATCTCTTTGTTGAAGCATATTTAAATGAAAGGAAGTTCAAGACTAATTGTTATTCAAAAAATTTATGAAAAAATTAGCGATTCTAGTCACGATATTAAATTTCCAAAAAGCTCCTATATTAGAATTATTAAAAAAGTTTTTAATGGTTTTTTCGAAAAAGAGGCTAACTTGGATCAAATCTTGTCCAAAAACTTATCCTCAAATATAAGCTTTAAAAATCTGGATATGATACTTAAAATAATATTAAAAGCCGCTATATTTGAAATACTTTATATGCCCAAAATACCTTTTAAGGTTGTTGTAGATGAATATCTTGCTGTTACTGAGATGTATTACGATTCAACTCAAAAAGGCCTAGTAAACGGTGTTTTAGATTCTGTTTTTAAGTCAGAACATCCTTAGATTTCGCCTTAAAAGCAATCCTTTTCCTTAACTTTGTGTTGATTTTACTAGCGAATTTTGCGATGTATCGTTTTTTCAAAACCAACAAAATAAAGGAATTTAAATATGTTAAGCCCAAGTCTAATTTTAAACTTAGTGATCTTTTGTGGATTAATCTCAGTTCTTTACGGATTTATTTCTAGTAAACAAATTTTAAGTGCTAGCCCAGGAAATGCTAAGATGCAGGAAATTGCATCGGCAATTCAAATTGGTGCTAAAGCATATTTAGACAGACAATATAAAACAATTGCAATTGTTGGTTTTGCAGTTTTGATTTTAATTGTTTTGCTTTTTACTCCTTGGGTTGGATTGGGTTATTTAATTGGAGCAACTTTATCTGGAATAGCAGGTTATGTTGGTATGTTAATTTCTGTTCAAGCTAATGTTCGTACTGCAGAAGCATCTAGAAAAGGTTTAGCACAAGGTTTGCATGTTGCTTTTAAATCTGGAGCTGTGACTGGAATGTTGGTTGCGGGACTAGCTCTTTTATCTATTGCAGTTTATTATTACATTTTACTTGAGTTTAAAGTTGAAGAAAGAGAAATTGTTAATGCTCTTGTTGCTTTGGGTTTTGGAGCTTCTTTGATTTCTATTTTTGCAAGATTGGGTGGGGGAATATTTACTAAAGGAGCCGATGTTGGTGCTGACTTAGTTGGAAAAGTTGAAGCTGGTATTCCTGAGGATGATCCTAGAAACCCTGCTGTTATAGCTGATAACGTAGGTGATAACGTGGGTGATTGTGCTGGTATGGCTGCTGATTTATTTGAAACTTATGCTGTTACTATTGTAGCTACTATGGTTTTAGCTTCTATATTTTTTAATGGAGACATGAACATGATGATTTATCCATTGAGCATAGGTGGCGCATGTATTTTAACTTCTATCTTAGGAACTTTTTTTGTGAAGCTTGGTAAGAGCAAAAATGTCATGAATGCTTTGTACAAGGGGTTTGTAGTCTCAGCGGTTTCCTCGTTAGCAATTTTATATCCAGTTACAGATTACGTGATTGGCTTTACAAACGAATATACTGTTAATGGTAAAACTTTTAACGGCATGAGTTTGTATTATTGTGGAATAATTGGTTTAGTTATTACTGGCTTATTAATTTGGATTACTGAGTACTACACTGGAACTGAATACAAGCCAGTTAGAAGTATCGCCAAATCTTCTACTACTGGGCACGGAACAAATGTTATTCAAGGCCTTGCTGTTTCAATGGAGGCAACAGCTATACCGGCTTTAATTATTGTTGCTGGAATTCTTGCTACTAATTCAATTGCAGGACTTTATGGAATTGCCATATCTGTTACAACAATGTTAGCTTTGGCTGGAATGGTTGTTGCTCTTGATGCTTACGGACCAGTTACTGATAATGCTGGTGGAATTGCAGAAATGGCTAAGTTACCAAAAAACGTTAGAAAAACTACTGATGCATTGGATGCTGTGGGTAATACAACCAAAGCTGTCACAAAAGGATACGCAATTGGCTCTGCTGGCCTTGGAGCTTTAGTTTTATTTGCCGCATATGTTGAAGATATTAAACACTTTTCAGGTGTTTCTGGATCAAAACTTGAAGGAATAGTTGTTACTTTTGACTTGTCTAATCCTTATGTTGTTGTTGGTTTATTAATTGGTGGAATGCTCCCTTATCTTTTTGGATCAATGGGAATGCAAGCTGTTGGTAGAGCAGGTGGCGCAGTTGTGGTGGAAGTTAGAAGACAATTTAAAAAATTTCCAGGTATTATGAAGCGAACACAAAAACCGGATTATGCAAAATTAGTTGATCTGTTGACTGCAGCAGCAATTAGAGAAATGGTTATACCTTCTTTACTACCAGTACTTTCCCCAATTGTTCTGTATTTTGTAATCTTATCTATTGGTGGTCAAGTTGCTGCCTTAGCTTCAGTTGGTGCAATGCTACTTGGAGTAATTATCACAGGGTTGTTTGTGGCCGTTTCTATGACTGCTGGTGGAGGCGCATGGGACAATGCTAAGAAATATATTGAAGATGGTAATCATGGTGGAAAAGGTTCAGAGGCTCACAAGGCTGCTGTAACTGGCGATACTGTTGGTGATCCATATAAGGATACGGCAGGTCCTGCGGTTAATCCTATGATTAAAATAACTAATATTGTTGCATTACTTTTATTAGCAATAATTGCAGGATAAAAAATCCTTTACTTGGAAATTGCATTTTGAGCTCTCTTTCTTACACTAGAAAAAATTCTTTTTGAGAAAGAGTTGTCCAGCCCAAAAGATTTAGTTTCAGAATTGTCAAATGCAATTTTTTTAAACTTATTTTTGTTTAATATTTTTTTGGTTATTAATATTCCCCTGCTATCAAAGTCCAAAATCAACAAGGTATTTTTTATTATCTTTTTTTTACCAAAGGTTTTTTTTTCTATTGTCTCAATATAGGCCCATTTATTGTTATTTGGCTCTTCTTTCAATAGAGTTTCGCCCAGCAATCTAACCACATCATTTTTGTTTGTGGTTCCGGGTAAAATTAAATCTATTTTTTTGTCTAAGTTGAGGTTTCCACTTGATGTTATAATAGGCTTAAAGCTACAAGACAAAACGCCAAGCGTAAGAAAGGTAACAAAACTTGTTTTTTTAAAAAAATTTAAGACATTTTTCATTTTATCATGATCTTTTAATCATAAAAGGTATATTTATCCATCCTATTATTCTATTGATTAATATATTCATATTGATATTAAACAATCATATTAACTTTTAAAATATTATTATGGCCGTACCTAAGCAGAAGACGTCAAAATCCAAAAAAGGAATGCGAAGATCTCATAGATCCGCTGTTTTTAAAAATATTGTCGAAGATAAAAAAAGCGGTGAATACAGACTGTCACATCATGTTGATGCAAAAACTGGCATGTATAACGGCAAACAAATTTTTAAGCCTAAAATTTAATAGATAATTATATGAGTAGTTTTAACTACACTATTGCTATCGATGCAATGGGTGGAGAGAATTCTCCTGATAAGGTCATTAAGGGCATAAGTCTTTTTTTAAAAGAGGATAGGGAAGTTTTTTTTAATATTTTTGGAAAAGAAGCCCTAATCATTAATGAAATAAGCCAATACAAAAATATACTACCTCAAAATTATAAAATTATTAATTGTGAAAGTCAGATAGAGGATAAAAATTCCGTACGCGATGCAATTAAGGTTGGTAAAGACAGTAGCATGTGGAAAGCTATAGAGAGTGTTAAAAATAAAGAATCTCATTTAATTATATCTTCCGGAAACACAGGAGCTTTACTAGTTATCTCAAAACTTTTAATTAAAATGATGGATGGAATTGACAAGCCAGCAATAGCAGGTTTGTGGCCAAATTTTAAAGGGGTTAGTGTTGTTATGGATCTTGGAGCTAATATAGAATTTAATGAAAAAAATTATGTTGAATTTTCAAAAATTGGAGCTGAACTTTATCGTTCCATCTTTGACAAAAAAGATCCTACCGTTGCTTTATTAAATGTAGGCTCTGAAGAAATAAAAGGACATGAAGAATTAAAAAATGCCTTTAATACATTATCTAACAACAAAAACAGTTTTAATTTTGGTGGCTATATAGAAGGTAACCACATTAAAGATGGTGATGTTGACGTGATTATTACAGATGGTTTTTCAGGAAATATAGCTTTAAAAACAGCTGAGGGTACAGTTAATTTTATTACTACAGAAATTAAAAAAATATTTTCAAATTCTTTTTTTGGAAAAATCTGCTACCTTTTAAGCTTTCCTTTATTTAAAAAAGTAAAAAAATCTTTAGATCCAAGAAAATACAATGGCGGTATTTTTTTAGGATTAAATGCTCCTGTAATCAAAAGTCATGGTTCAGCAGATAGTCTAGCTTTTTTTTATTCTATCAAATTATCAGCTAAAATTTTAAGAGGTGGTCTTGTAAAAAGAATTAAAAGCAATTTTGAAAATGAATAAAGTTAACAATAATCTTTATTTCTATGAAAATTACTTCCAATCCTTAAATAATTTATTAGATTTAAAGAATCTACCACAGTCAATAATTTTTTCAGGGCAGAGCGGTTTAGGTAAAAAAACTTTTTTATTACATTTTTTTGCATTTCATCTTCTTAATAGCACAGAAAAAAAAGCGTATTTAAAGGATTTCATTATAGAAGATCAAGAAATTTTAAAAAAAATACTTAATAATGAATTTGCAAATTTTAGAATTGTAGAAAAAAAAGAAAAAAATTCCTCTATCCAAATAGATCAAATAAGAGAATTGACTATTTTTTGTTCTTATGAAGCTTCTTTTTCATCACCAAGGTTTATTTTAATTTCAAATATTGAAGATTTAAATTCAAGCGCAACTAATTCATTGCTTAAATTGTTAGAAGAGCCACCCAAAAATACGTATTTCTTTTTAATTAGAAACTTTCATGCAAAAATATACGAAACAATACTATCAAGATGTCACAAAGTTAATATCAAAATGAATAAAAAGATATCAGATGAGCTGTTAACAAAACTATTGAGTGATTTCAACTTATCTTCATTTTATAGACTTGATCATTTCGACGCTTACGATACGCCAGGCATGATAGTTAAAAAAATCATATATATTGAAGAAAATAACCTTACTGATTTGACTTCAGTAGAAGTAGTAAAGTTTTGTTACGAAGACTACAAAAAAAATAAGAATTTAAACGCACTTAATTATGGAAATCAAATAGCAAAAAAATTATTTTTAACAAAATATATTAACAATTATTCAAAATATAGAAAATTGTATTCTCTATTTGAAAAACGATCTAAAGAATTAAAATTTTTTAATTCTAGCATAGATTCAACGTATGAAATTGTTAAAAGGTTAAGTTAATGAAAAAAAAATATTACATTACGACTCCGATTTACTACCCATCAGCTAAACCACATATGGGCCATGCATACTCAAGTATCTCCGCTGATTTTATAGCTAGATACAAAAGGCTCGAAGGGTATGATGTAAAATTTGTAACTGGAACCGATGAGCATGGTCAAAAAATACAAAAATCTGCAGATAAAAGAAAATTATCACCCGACGTCTTTTGTAATGAAATTTCGAAAGTTTTTTCAGATCTTACAAAAACTTTGAATTTAAGTAATACGGATTTTATTAGAACTACTGAAGACCGGCATTACAAAACTGTTCAAAAACTATGGAAGATTTTAGAGGAAAAAAAATTTATCTATTTGTCAAAATATAGTGGGTGGTATTCAGTGTCTGATGAAGCTTTTTATACAGAAAGTGAAATTGTTGAAAAAGATAATATCAAATTATGCGAAGCATCTGGTAGTGTAGTCGAGTGGGTTGAAGAAGAATCTTATTTTTTTAAATTATCTGAATTTCAAAATCTTTTGATAAAACATTATGTAGATAACCCAGAATTTATTCAACCATCATCTAGAAGAAATGAGGTAATGAGCTTTGTAAAAGGTGGCTTAAAAGATCTGTCCATTTCAAGAAATTCATTTAAATGGGGTATTCCTGTTCCTAATTCGAAAGATCATATTGTCTATGTATGGCTAGACGCTCTTACAAATTATCTTACAGCTACAAATTATTTTGACGAAAACTCATTTTGGCCTGCTGACGTTCATATAATAGGAAAAGATATTTTAAGATTTCATGCCGTATACTGGCCTGCATTCTTACTTGCAGCCGAAATACCTTTGCCTAAAAAAATATTTGGACACGGTTGGATTTTGTCTGGTGATGAAAAAATGTCAAAATCCAAAGGTAATATTTTAGATCCTGTTGAAATAGTGAATGAATTTGGTTTGGATGAAATTAGGTATTATTTAATGAAAGAAGTTATGTATGGCCTAGATGGAAAAATTAATATTGATAATCTAAAAAATTGTATAAATAGTGATCTTGCTAACAATATTGGGAATCTCAGTCAAAGAATTTTTGTACTTATTAATAAATATTTTTCATGCAAGGTACCAGACCCAAAATCTTTATCGATAGATGACCAAAAGTTTATGGAATGTCCAGTTGAGAGCTTAAGAAAATCTATGGATAGTTTTGAAATTCATAATTACATAAGAGAAGTAATTTCTTATTCATCTAAAATTAATAAATTTGTAAATGATGAAGAACCATGGACTAAAGCAAAAAATTCTGATCCTAGGGTAGGGACTATTTTATACGTTGCCCTTAATTCATTGAAAAATATATTTATTCTTTTACATCCTGTTATGCCTTCAAAATCTGAACATTATTTATCTTGTTTAAATATAGACATAAAGAATATATCCCTTGAATTAATAAATAGAAATTTACCCATCAATACAGAATTGAAAATGCCAGGATTAATGTTTAAAAAATATATATAATGTTTATCGATTCACATTGTCATCTCACCTATGAGCCTTTGGTTAACAATATTTCTAAAGTTGTAGAGGACTGTGAAAAATCATCTGTGACTAAATTGCTTACTATTGGTACTAATATTCAATCTTCTGTTAAATGTATTGAAATATCTAAAGAGTATGAAAATATTTATTCTAGTGTTGGTATCCATCCAGTAGAGGCACACATTGAAAGTGACAAAAAAGATCAGGTACAAAAACTTTACCAATCATCAAACAAAAATATTGGTTATGGAGAAACAGGTTTGGATTTTTATTATTCTACTGAAGAAAAAAAGTGTCAAATTGATTTATTTGAAACTCATATTAAGTTTGCAGTTGAAGATAATTCCACAGTCATTGTTCATACTAGAGATGCAGAAGAGGACACTTTGAGTATTCTTAAAGAGCATACAAAAAACTCCAATCTAAGAGTTTTGATACATTGTTTTACTGGATCAATGCAATTTGCAAAATCTTTATTAGATATTGGTTGTTACATATCATTTAGCGGAATTATAACTTTTAAAAATACTACCGAAATTCAAGAAGTTGCAAAATACACTCCAATAGATAGAGTTCTGATAGAAACTGACTCGCCCTATCTATCACCTCACCCTCTAAGGGGCAAAAAGAATTATCCCCAAAATGTTATTTTAGTGGCAAAGAGATTGTCTGAATTGAAGAAAATAGAAATTACAGAAATAGGAAAGAAAACCTCAGCTAATTTTTTAAAAGTTTTTAATTTATAATAATGTATATTGCAATTTTACTACCTTTAAAAGAAAAGTATACCAAAGTAGGAGGTGGGGCAGTTTCTATTTTAGTAAATACTCATTTACAAAAATCAAAATATAAAAAAACCACAAGTATATATGGCTCTAAAGTTAATAAGCCGTTAGACATAAAATATTTTAACCCTTTAGATTCAAACAAAAATTTTTTTAGCAATTCTTCTTATGTAAGTTCATTTAAAAAAAAAATTCTTTCCAAAACTGATGTAATTGAACTACACAACCGACCAAAGTATTTTTTTTCTCTTAAAAGAAAATTTCCAGATAAAAAGTTTGTACTTTTCTTTCATAACAATCCACTGGATCTTATAGGATCTATAAAACTTTCTGATCGGAAGATTTTGTATGAAAATGTTGACAGTCTAGTATTTTTAAGTGTGTGGATGAAAGATCAATTTTTTAACGATTTAAAAATAACTGATACAAAAAAAATAAATATTTTTTATCCTGGCATAAAAACAATAAAAAAATTTCCAATTAAAAAAAATATAATTTTATTTGTTGGTAAGTTAAATCATACAAAAGGCTATGATATTTATAATGACGCAGTATCAAGATTTCTTAAAAATCATAAAACATGGAAAGGAATAGCTATTGGATCTGAACCGAGAAGAGAAATAAAAAAAAATAATAATATAATTGAGCTTGGTGAAGTTTCTAATAAAGAAGTGTTGAAACTTATCTCAGAATCTAAAATCACTGTTGCCTGCTCAAGGTGGGCTGAGCCTCTTGGTCGTCTTCCTATAGAATCTGCCTCTAGAGGATCCTTCCCAATAGTTTCTAATAAAGGTGGCTTGGTTGAGACCTTAACAGAAGGTTTTTCAATATTAAAAAATAACAATACTAATGAATTGTTAAAAAAAATAACTTTTTTAGCAAATCATCCTAAGAAATTATTCTCGATGCAAAAAAATATTTTCAAAAAATTTAATTATTCTTTGGAAAAAACCTCTAAAGAAATTGACAATATTAGGAACTCTCTTTTTAAAAAAAACACATTTGCAAATGTTAGAAATCTAAAAATACTACACATTGCTAGCTTCAACGAATCTTCAAACGGTAGTTTATTTTATTCTACAGCTAATAAATTTAATATTGGATTTACGAAACTTGGTCATTATGTTCATACTATTGATGATAAATTTTTTTTAAAATCAAATATTGTAAACAGCGTTCACTCGCTTAATGAAAAAATAATTAAGAGTGTCATAAATTTCGCACCAGATCTAATTATTTTAGGTCATACTAATAAAATTAATCCAGTAACTTTTAAAAAAATTAAGAACTTACTACCAAAGTCAATAATTTGCAGATGGTATATAGACTCTATTTCTCCAGAGTTCTTTAAAAATAATTCAAAAGTTTTGCTAAATAATATTAATTATATAGATAAGATTTTTATAACATCTCTACCAAGTAAAATTCTTTCTAAATTCAAGAATAAATTTTATTTTATTCCAAATCCTGTTGATTCCTCAATAGAGAGTAGTAAAAACTTTTTAAATAATAATCTTCCTTACGATCTTTTTTTTTCTTTAAGTCATGGACAGCATAGAGGTGTTTTGAAATCTGGTAAAAAAGATGAGCGTGATAACTTTATTGATTCTTTATATTCCTCACTGCATCAAATAAAGAAATACTTTATTTCTACTAACTTTAACTCTCCAAAGTGGGGATCTGAATTTTTTTATTATTTGAGCAATTCAAGAATGGGTCTAAATATGAGTAGAGGACAATACCAAAAATTATATTCAAGTGATCGTATAGCCTCGTTAATAGGTAATGGGCTTTTAACTTTTATGGATCAAAAAACTAATTATGATAAATTTTTTACTAATAAAGAAATAATTTTTTATAAAAATAAAAATGACCTTATCCGCAAAATTAATTTTTTTAAAAAAAATGAACATTTGTCAAAAAAATATGCGAAAAATGCACATCAAAAATATCACAAACACTTTAATACTAAAGAAGTCTGTTCTTATATCCTTTCAAAGTGTAATTTAAATAAGCGTAGAAAATTTTATTGGACATAAAAATAACTAAATTAACATTTTAACAAATTTGTCAATTTAGTTACTCCAGTACTCTCATGATGTGCTGGTCCCAGCTTCGATTTGTGTTTGATCAGCTCGTGTTAGTCGTTTAATTTGCTTAATGCATTATTTTTAAAAAGATTTGACTCTTTAATGTACCTTCTCACCATTTCGGTAGATTTATGTCCTGTCATTGCCATAATACTTCGTTCATCGGCTCCGTGAGATGCTGTTGATGTTGCAAACCCTGATCTTAAGCTGTGTCCGGAGTAGAGCCTGCTATCCAATCCAATCACTTTTAAGTATTTCTTCAGTATTAAAGATACAGTTTTGTCAGAATAGGGGAATATAAGGTTATTATTACTTGTCCTAGCGCTTAGCCAATCTTGAAGAGCTATAATTGCACAGTATTTTTTGTTATTAAAATGAGGTATTGCCTTTATCATTCCTTCTCCATACTGATCACTTTTAGACCTTCGTAAGCTTATTTTTAAGCCTTCCTCTACAAACTCCAGATCACTTTCTTTTAAATTTACAATTTCTGATCTCCTGAAACCTCCTGAGAATCCAAGTAATAACATAGCTTTATCTCTTGTAGCGCGTACATATTTTTGTATTTTATATTGATCTATAACATCAATTATTAAATGTAAATTATTGATTAATAATGGTTTTTTACCATTTTGATATATACCTATTTTTCTTTTTATACCCTCCAAGTTATCCCTTATTAATGGGTGTTTGGTATCAAGATGATGGCCTTTTAAAGCGTGTATTACGTTAATAGACGCTAATCGTCTTTTTAATGTGCTGTATTTATTAAATTTTGACAGATGTGTTAAATATAGCGAAACTGCTTTAGTATGAGTTGGTAGATATGGCATACTAAGCTCTTGGCAAAAGTTTTTAAAATCTGAAAAATCCGATTTGTAAGCTCGTAATGTATTTTTCGATTTAGACGATCCTAGATTAAGTTTGGTTTCTTTTTCCAATTCATTTATTTTACTAATTATATTGTCCATATATATTATTACCGATAACCATTAATTATCGGAAGTAATATATCAAGCAAATTAACTTGTCAATACTACAAATTCTATTTATAAAATTTAATTTTTAACAGTCGATATTTAACTAGCTATATAAAATTATAATAAAAATCCCAAAGGAACAAAATTTGAAATAAAAGTTTGGAATTATCTAAAAAAAATACGCAAAGGAAAGTTGAGGACATATTCACAAGTTGCAATAGCTATAAATAAACCACTTGCAGTTAGAGCTGTTGCAAATGCCATCGGTAAAAATCCTTTTTCCCCAATAATACCCTGCCATAGAGTTGTTAGGTCTGATGGTAGTCTTGGTGGCTATTCTGGTAAAGGAGGTATAACAACTAAAAAGAGATTATTAAAAAAAGAAAAAATTGTTTTAAATCAATTGCTTAACTATACAAATTAATTTAATAAATTTTAATTAGTAATGAAATATTTACAATGTCTTAAGACCAGAATTTGTAATTAATTTCTGAATATCATCATGCTTAATGAATTCTATTAAATTTCTGTAAATAGGTCCAAATGTTGAATTATTAGATATTGCAGATCCAAAGATAAAGGTTTTTCTAATTTCATTTGGTAGCATTCCTATTATTTTTATTCCTTTAATCGGTAGTAACTCGCTGTATTGTTGAAAGCCTATCTCTATATCACCTCTAAAAATGACTGAACCTACCCTTTCACTCAATATTTTTTTAGATTTTTGAAATATAACATCGGGATCGTTAAAAATTTTTGGAAAAACTGTATTTGTAAGATAAATACCACTGGCAGAAGCAGCATAACCAATTGATTTTGCTGATATAAGAGTTTCTTTAAAGGATTTTAAGGATGATATATCGTATAATTTAGAACCCTCTTTTACGGCAATACCAATATCTGAACTTGCAATATTGTGTTTGGTTTTGATGTCTAGAATACCCTCGTCATAGTGCCTGTTTATTGCGCCTTCAGCTAAAAAATAGATGTCAAAATGCTCATTGTTTCTAATTCTTGAAGGTATGGAGTCTTTAGCTTCACCAAAGGAAGATCCATAGGAGAGTTCGTAGATAACATTATTTTTTTTTGCAAATAAGGGAAGAATTTTTTCTAATGCTGCGGCAAAAGCTCCAGAGGTAATAATTTTAAGCACAAAATATCATTTTTTTACTTGCTCTTAGGATTTATAGATCCCGCTGACATAATAAACTTAGAGGCGTCTTCGAAGTTCATATCTAAAAATATCAAATCTTTCTTTGGAACCATCAGCAAGAAACCACTGGTAGGATTTGGAGTGGTTGGAACAAAAACATTAATTAATCGTTTACCCCTACCCACTTTATTTGATATTTCACCTTTGTTATCACCGGTAGCAAAACCTACTGACCAGACACCTTTTCTTGGATATTCAAGGAGTACAATTTTTTTTGATTTATTATTACTTGATGTGAAATTTTTTGTTAATTGTCCCAAACCGTTATAAATTGTCCTTAGAATTGGGATTTTATTTAATATTCTCTGTCCAAAATTTAACAAAGTTTTTCCTATAAAAGTTAAGGAAACCATTCCTACAAAAGTAATTATTATAAAGGCGATCAAAAACTCCAAGCCCGGTATGTTAAAAGGAAGGTACTTATTTGGATTGATACTAGCTGGTATTAATGAAGGGGAAACACTCATTATTAATGCTGTTAAATAAATGGTAATACCAATTGGTATTAAAACTACTACACCAGTCAAAAAATAGGTTCTAATACGAGATATAAAAGTTCTTTTGGGAGTTTTGTTTTTTAACATTTTTATTTAAAATACTATTAAATAGTCTAAAAATTAATAATAAATTACTATAACATTTTTATTATGAAAAGAAGAGAGTTTGTAAAATATATTGGGTGTGGATGCTGTAGTTTAAGCTTGGCATCTTGTTCGTCTGCACCAATAACTAATAGAAAACAAATTACTTTTTATCCCGAATCGGTAATCAACAGCAAATCTGCACAAGCATATGAGAAGTTTAAGAAAAAAGCAAAGATCAGTAAGGATACCAAAACTCTAAAATTGATTAAATCGATAGGCTCAAAAATGGAAATTGCTATCTCCTCTTATTTTAAAATGAAGAATATTAAAGACCCTACCGAAAACTTTAAATGGGAATATACTTTAGTAGATGACGATAAAATGCTTAATGCCTGGTGTATGCCCGGTGGAAAAATCGCTGTTTATAGTGGTATTCTTAAAGTTACTAAAAATGAAGATGGCCTTGCTAACGTAATGGGTCATGAAATTGCACACGCTGTTGCCAAGCATTCTGTTGAAAGAATGAGTGCTTCATTAGCTATAAATCTTGGAACTACTGTTGCTGATATATTTTTAGGAGGTGCCATTTCAAGAACAAGAAACACTATTGGAAAAACTACTGGAGTAGATGTTTTGCAAGTCGGTGTGTTTAATCCTTTTACGAGATCACAAGAAACAGAGGCTGATTATCTAGGTTTGGCATTCTGCTCTTTGACAGGTTACAATTTGTATGAAGGCGCTGAATTGTGGAAAAGAATGAGGGAACAAAATAAGGGAAAAGAGCCTCCTCAATTTTTAAGCACACACCCCTCTTCCACTAATAGAATTGCTCAAATAAGAAGCTGGATACCTTCAATTAGAAAAAAATTTCCAAAACTTAAGACAGTTTAAATTTTTTAAACATTGCTTCTAGGCAATTATCACATTCAACTTTTTCTTTTTTTCTATAAACTTCAGGAGATACTTTAACTTCTGTTTTGCATCTATTGCATTTAACAATGAAGTATTTAGTTTCTTTTGTCATAGTAATTGGTGAGCCCTGCAAGATTCGAACTTGCGACCCATTCCTTAAAAGGGAATTGCTCTACCGACTGAGCTAAGGGCCCACACATTTAATTAACATGATAAATAATACAATTTTACAAGTTAAGAATTTACTGTTTATTAAATATCTATCTAATAATCAATAGAAATACCCCGTTATCAACATTTTTTAAAAGACGGTAAGACTTAAGAATTAAGAGTTTAGAATATCAAAATGCTTGTTATAAAAATTTTGAAAATCGTTATTAGCGACAGATTCTCTAATTTTTCTAGTCAGGTCTTGATAAAAGGCAATATTGTGCCAACTCAAGAGAGTGGATGCCAAAATTTCTTTAGAATTAACCAAATGATTTAAATAGCTACGAGAATATTTTTGTGATGCAGGACAGTTAACTAATGGATCTAGTGGAGAATCGTCATTTGCATATTTGGCATTTTTTAAATTTTTTTTACCTTCCCAAGTGTAGGCTAAACCTGTTCTTCCTGATCTTGTTGGCAAAACACAATCAAACAT
>Ga0209383_1001206_pt1 | contig 16374 bp, 18 predicted proteins | sample CoawatmetaG02DNA_FD_187510 | JGI IMG/M metagenome (GOLD analysis project Ga0209383, IMG submission 187510) | Marine microbial communities from the West Antarctic Peninsula - Coastal water metaG029-DNA (SPAdes) (version 2) | ecosystem: Environmental > Aquatic > Marine > Coastal ... | reverse complement strand
GAAGAACAAGTCTCCGTCTTTTCCTGTGTGTGATCCAATCGCCTGATTGACGACTTTTGCACGAATTTTTCTTAATGACATTTTTTTTCTCCTTTAGAGTTTATGACGTCCTAGGTCTACAGAGTTTTGTCTCCATAAGTCTCACACTTTGATGAGCACACAGTATTTATGTTGGTGTCAACAAAAAACCCCCCATATAGGGAGGTTTCGTGTTTGTATTGGTATATAGTTTATTCTTCTTGACTTAGTTCTTCAACAAACTTATCGTACTTTGCATAAAAACTATCAAATGAACCTTCACGAACTGCCTGTGGCTCTTGCTTCATTGGATTGTCACCGCCTGCTGCGGCGGCATACGCTTTCTTAGGACCGTTTAATCCGCCACTAAGGCCAATGAGTTGCTCTTCAGCATCCATATATTTTTCTTCTGGCTCGTTAGTATACTCTTCTATTTTTTCTGCATAGTCTGTATAACCAGCTAACTGCATAAGTTCTGCTAGTTCATTAACGTTAATTTCAACAGTTTCTTCAACAGCTTCGTCTTCATGAACTTCTTCAACACCGTTATCAGCGTCTTGTTCAACAGCTTCACCGTATACACTCACTGGGTTAGTAACATATTCCTCGCCCTTGACATTGGTCTGATATTCTTTGCCCTTGTAAGTAAACTTACCGCCTGGTCCGCCATGTTTTGCTCTGGCCTGTTTAAATGCAGTTCCAAAAGAAATTTCAGTATCATCAGGATATAATCCGGGATTAATCTTATCGTATGGCTCTGGAGCATCTGGATAAAGGCCGGGATTAATCTTATCGTATGGCTCCGGAGCATCTGGATAAAGGCCAGGATTAATCTCATCGTTAGGCGGTGGTGGTAGATCATCTGGATATTCATCATCATCTATCGGTGGGGTTGGTGGGGTAGGAATTGGATCATCTGGATATTCATCAAAGTCGAAATAATCAGTGTCAATAATATCCGACATGGTTTTCTCTGAAAGCTCTTGATCTTGGCGTTCCGCTTCTATAATAGGCTCAACATTTTTCTTAACTACGTGCTTGCCTGCGGCATCAATACCACGCTGGATGTCTTCGTTATCGTATCCAGCTTCTGCAATCTCTTGCAATTTTTTCATTACATCAATCATGTGCATTGTATTATCCTTTTTTAGCAAACTCGTATTTACGAATTTCTAGTTCTTTTAACATATTCTCGTTATACTTGTCACCAAAGTGGTCGTCAACTTTTATGTCAGCGGCATCTTTGTATTCAACATCATCAAGTTTAGCAAGATATTCATCGCCTTCTTCTTGAATTGCCTGTTCACGAGCTATTTCTTCTGGATGATCTTTGTTAATTACAACTAGCTGGTTTGCAGGAACACCTACAGACTGGCTAATGTACTCATAAAGTTGATTTGCAGACACTGGATATTGTAGTTCTGCATCCATAATATAAACTTCAGCATTTGATAATGTCTGGAAATCCATTGGGTGTTCTTGGATAGGAGTTTTCTTAGGCTTGCTAAGGCTCTTCATATCGTATTTTTCAAGAGCAGTTTCTAACCTATCCATAACTTCGTCTTCGATCATATTAGCGATCTTAATTCTAAAGTTATAAGTGCGCTCACTCTCTGTTAAATATTTTGTTAAACTTTTCATTTTATATAATCATCCTGTATTATATTTATGCTTTTTTGCCTAAAATTTCGTTAAGAAGTGCAGTGCGATCCATTATAACACCTTGGCCGTCAGCGGCTACTGTGTTTGTGTCATCCTCTTTAGTCTTAAAATCATGGGCAGCTTTCTTTAATTGTAGCTCTACCATCTTTAGTTTCTTGTTAATTTTGTTAGTTTTTGCAGTTAGAGCAGTGTCCAGCATACGACTAGCGTTATTAAAGATCTCACCACTAAATCTAGCTTCTACGTTCATTCCTAGATCCATGAGATCGTCAAATGTTTTTCTAGCAGTAGATGCAATATCATCTAGTTCATTATCACTAGTTTCTAAGTCACGAATCGTTGGAAGAGCCGCATCAATCTTGTCTACTGCGGCTAATGTATGTTGTATCTCAGGCAGTTTTTGTTTTTTAGGAACATCAGTATCTCCGTTCGTGATACTAAGATTTTCTTCAACAGTTATCTCTGGAGTATCGTGATCTGCTAAATCAAAGAGATTTTCTAATTTTTTTGTCATACAAGTACTTATCTACGTTTTTTGCCTTGGTGAAAAATATCTGCTTCGTTAACTATCCTAAAATGCAACCCTTTGTGTTTGCACCATTTCGCCGCAGATTCCCACTTAGCATGGTTAATTGCTATCGAAAGTCTATCTCGTTGACTTGTTTTCTCTGTTAATGATGTTTGGCTTTTTGGTTTTATCTCTATAAGCTCACCACGACGTTTGCCATCTTTACCTTGATAAATTATTACAAAGTCAGGAACATATATACTATGCTTTCCTGTTAACGGATTTCTATAAGGTATCTGAATACTCTCACTAGCCCATTGTATTACACTTGGATGGTTGTCAGCAAACCGCATAAACGCATGTTCCCAACTACTTCTATAACGTGGCGGTCTATTTCCAGCATACTTGTCACGGTTAGCTACTTCGTAGAGTCCGTTTGCCCACTTACTAGCCATGGGTTAAGTTTTTACCTGTTGCTGTACCGTTGGGGGAGGAGCTTTATCGTTAACAAATCCTAGTAGGCTGGTGCCTTTACGGCTAGCATTAAGAAGTAGTGGAATTGTAACTTTTGTATCACTATTCTCAAACTTTTCTATAACATCAGTAGCATAAAGTTGTAGCTCATTTACAGCATTTAGAATTGCGGCCGTTAAGCTAGCAGCGGCTTCTTCGTTGCTAGTACGGTTAACACAAAAACTCTTAACTAATTCATAATCATTGTCAGTAAATTTTCCAAGAGGAGAAAATTGTGTAGTGAAAAATTCATTTACACGTATATCAATATTATCTGTAGATCTTATTATTGGTAATGCTGTATTCTGTGTTGTCATTACGTTGAAATCCCTGATTCTAATAATCGGCGTTCAATAAGAGCGTTTCTTTCTGTTACTAGAGCAGTACGGCGGTCTCCCAGTTCATTCTGTATTTGACGTTCCAATGTTGTAATCCTATCATTTATTTGTATTAGTCGTAAATTTCGAGTACCCGTATTGTTTGATGTTGCAGGTGTCGAGAAATCACTTAGACGTGCTGGAGATGCAGGTGATGCAGTGGTATTCGGAATAGTGTTTGCATTGCCTAAACTAAATGATTCTGCAATAAAATCGCCAACGTTGTTAAAGGTTGATGAAATAATATTACTACTATTACTAGACACAGCTCCAGAAATGTTGTTACTAGTATTCACAGTTCTATCTACTGGAGCGTCAGTGCCTGACCTAGGCCTACCTGTATTAATAGACCCTGTATCAAAGATATTTGGTAATATAATATCAGATAGTGGATTTTTGCCACGTAATACGCTACCAACTATTCGTTCTAAGTCTTTTTCTAATACTCTTCCGAGATCAGCGTCTTTTGTGTTGTTAAAGATAACCCCGCCTTTAATTATAGCACCGAGGATATTTCCGTTAAACAAATCAGTTGCCACTGAGTTTGCCGCATCAACAAGTCCGCCTTGGAAAAATACACTATTAGTTGTGCCGCCGCCAAAGACGCCAAGTGGGCTTGGAGACTTATCGTAATGTATATCAGTAAATCCTTTAGGATTAATGTTGTTTACAAATCCTGTTGCGTACTTTACAGTTTCATATTGGATTGACATACTATGTTGCATTACACTAGTGTTAGCATAACTATGACTGTCATGTCCAAAGGCAGTAATCATAGGATTTACAAGAGTATACTCTGCAAATCTTTTTTGTAACATAGTGTATACTCTGATATCTTTAAAGAATCGTTGATTCCCATCGCTTAATCCATAGTCGTTGCCTCTATATCCGCCATATCTATCATTTGTATCATAGTTGCCGCTTCCTAGATCATACTTGCTGTCATTATAGAAAAAATTAGCATATGTATGTAGGAAACTTCTAATTAAATCTTTCTGATCGTCATGAAATGTTACAGTAACAGGATTATAATTTAACTTGTGTTGACTATGTACTTGTCTGTTATATTGATTATGTGTTTGTGTGTCAATGTTAAATGTAGGAAGATCTATGGTCTTAACCAACATATTAATTTCTAACTTATCAATATTATCAAAAAGCCTTGCAGCCTGAGGGGTAAGATTAAAAACTACATGAAAGAGGTTACTAAAGCGTGGCTGTAGCTCGTAGTTGTTATCAATAAACAACCGTGATGCATGAGCAAAGTCTTTAATCTGGTCGCCCTTTGAAAGAGCATTAAGAATAGTATTAACGCTAGCCACAGATATCTCCTTATTACAACTATTTATGCTGTCAGATTATGTGTATACTTTACAAAAAAACCCCCTGAAAGATTCAGAGGGTCTTTAAAAATGTAAAGTAAAAGTTATTAACCAGTAACTGTTTGGCCAAGAGCTCTTGCTACTGTAGCACCTACACCATCGCCAATTGGGCTTTGGATAGCATTATCAAATCTAATGCTTGCTGTAATAGTTACAGGGGTTGCTTCTGCGTAGTTTAGATCATTGTAGTTAACGTTAGTTAAGAAACAACCATATAATTCCCAAGTTTCAAGAACGTTTGCTACACTAGCGCCGTTGCCGCCGTCTAATATTTCAAAACGTGTAATAAACTTGTAGTCAATACCAGAACTTGCACTAGCTTGTTCCATAATATCGAACTGCTTCTGTACTTGCTCTCCAAGTAGTCTGCTAACGCTACCGTTGACATCGTCACGGAAGTTAACTGTAATTGGATCCCATGAATGTTTACCAGCAAGGTATGCACGGCTGTTATAAACTGGAATTTCTATCTCTTCGAATGTTAAGTTTGGACGGGTAATGTCCATAACTTGCTTAGTTAATTCTGTACGGGGAGTAGACACACCAAGATTTTCAAATAACGCACGAAAGCGATACTTTAGCTTGGGCATTAATAAGCCCTGTGAAGTAGCAGATTGATCACTATCTAGTGGTACAGTGAATTTTGTTAATGATGAAACGGACATGTGTCGTGTCTCCTATATTATCTATTAATATTATTTATCTAATCTGGTCCACAAAAAATGGGGAGTAATTTACATACCCCCCATTAATTTCGTTGTTTATAGTGCTTTAAACAGCAGTTGCTGAAGCTACATTACCTGCTTGAATTTCACCTGTATTCTTAAGGCGAATTGGGATAAAGATAAACTCAGCGGCTTTAACTGGCTCAATAGCAACGTCTACGTAAAGTTCATTTCTGTCAATACGTGTAGGAGTGTTATTGGTGTCATCACAAACTACCAAGTAGTCGAAAATTCCACGCTTTGCAACCAAGTCATTCATAATCTGTTCAACTTGCTCTTTAAGTTCATCACGGGTAATCTTGTCATTTGGTTCAAATACAAACCCAAGTGCAGTTGCCTGTAATTGGCTACGTAAGTAGTTTGCTAAACGTGCTACGTTAATTCTATCCAATGCACTAGTAGTAGCTGCACGAGTCTTCTGACCGTAGTTCATTAACCCAACACCATTAAAGAACGTAATTGGATTGACTCTATTACTGTAAAGTGTATCACGCAGTGATTCTCTAACGTTGTCTACTTGAAATTCACCAGTTGCACTGTTAATAAAGCCAATTGCATTAGCATTATCAACTAGTCCACGTCTTGTTCCTGCTGGAGCAAACCATGGGAAGCTCTGGTCGTCACTTCTAGCAATAGTTCTAAGTATCATATGACTTGCTGGAACAACAATAGTGTTACCGCTGAGGTCATTTGTCTGTCCTGGTGGATAAAATATTCCCAAGTATTCACTAGCAGTAACTAGCCCGTCCTCACTGTTTCCAGTGTCTTGTGCAGTATTACTTGCCCAGTTTTGGATTGCAGTACTAGTAGCAGCAAGTCTCATGCTTGTGTCACCTATAACAAACGCTGTGTTGCGTCTATCATTATTAAGTGATACCATGTTGTCAATTAACTCTGGATAACCAGGTGATGCAATAATATTAAATTCACGTGCGTCTTCTCTGAGTGCTTCACTGTTGTCAATAGCTGCTTGCAATCCTGCAACAACAATTTTACGAACAGCTTTGCGTCCCATAAAAGGACTACCGTTGTTTTTGTTGCCACTAATTGATACCCACGCATCTTTTTCTGTTGGAAGTGTTGGGTAAAGTGTAGTGTCACTGAAGTTTGTTCTGCTAAAGTGGTTGCTACGGAATTCTTTAACGTTGTATGAACTACGACGTGTGTTGAACAGTAACATACCTCTTGGAAACAAACTAGGATCTGGTCTATCAATATCAACAACATCACTTGTTAGCAATGCTACTGTTGTCGTTAGAGTTCCTGTAACTACGTCTGTAGTCGTGTCACCCATAAAGCGAGCATCAGCAAACAAAATTCCATCTTCTGTTGTTTGGTCTGTTTTGTCAATTAGGACAAAACGGTTTTCACTGTCAACAACCTGGTAACGATAAAGCATTGGATAGTTTTCTAAATCGCCAGTATCAATCCACAGGTCACCAACTACAAGTGCAGTTAAATCAACCTGTGTAAGAGGTTCTGTTGCAGAGAAAATAACACCAGTTGCATCAGTGTTAGATAAATTAAATCCACGAGCATCACTTGTTACATTCTGATAACCTTTCCAATTTGTGCCGTCACTAATTAAAATGTCAGCCTCTGTGCCGCCATGATACCATTTACGTGTATTAGCTGGATTTGAGCTTGGTGCAGTAGTACTTGCTGTGTATGTTGGGGCAACCCAGTTACTTAGGATTAAGTTAGTGTCGTTACCTGCTCTAACTTGACCACTTGTAATAGTTGTTGCAATCCCTGCATCTGCTATTGGCGTGCCGCTTGTATCTTTAAGTACAATAGTACCGCCTTGTGCATGTTGAATCTGCAAGAAGCCTGAAGTAGTTACACTTGCACTTACATTTGCTACATTAGCGGCTGTAATATCAGCAGCTATGTTTGCAATTCCAGTTCCACTAACTACTACAGATACTGCGGTTGAAAGTGCAGTGCTATTTGCAACACTAGCTTGTATAGTAAATGTTTCACTGGCAGTAAGTGGCGTTGCTGAATTTACTGTGCCAGTAACATCCATTGCACCAGTTGCAAATCTACGGAATAATTTGTAAGTCACTGTGTCGTTTTCAGTAACATCAAACTGCATATAATAAGTTCCAGCTAAAATCGCCTTGCCGCCTGTTGGGTCAAGGTTTTTACTTGCAGTACGATCGTTTTCATAAAGTGGAACACTAACTGCCTCAAATTGAGCAGTTGTTGAGTTATAAACGCTAACATCAATAAGTGCGCCTAGGTTACTTGAAGTTGTTTTGATCCAAGTACTTCCTGATGGTCTAGGAGTTGTATCTGTTGTTTTAAATTCAGGAACAGTAAAGTGTGCGCTCTGTTGAATTAACGGACATGCATATGTTCCTGCTACTAATCCAGTAAGTGTGAGGATAGTACCTGATCCGTTAGCAAGAACCAACTTGCCGTCTGCAACACTATCTACACCCACTGCTAAACTAGTAGCATAAATTTCAATTTTGTTATTGACTGCCGCGGCTGTAATACCTGTAATACTTGCATTATTAATACTTGTAGCGAGTTGTGCCGCTGTGCTACCGGCCATTGTTACTGTTGTTCCGTTAATTACAATGGTGTTGCCATTTGCTAATCCTGGGCTTGCTATTGTACCAGAAGTAGTTGGCCAGCTTACTTGCCAAGCTGAACTACCAACTAGTACCCATGCGTTGCTACGATTTTTGTAGTATAAAGGATTAGTTGTATTTGTTGCTACAATAGCATAAGCTCCGATTGCACCAATTGATGCTTTTGGAACTCCACTATCTAAGTCAGTAGTAGATGTAATAACTGTTGGAATTTTATTTGTAAATGTGCCAGCTGTCTGGTTCCATTCAAATATTCCCCAACGAGTATCAGCACTAGTGTCTAACCAAACAACACCATTAGCTGGTGAACCAAGTGGTCTGCTAGTACTTGATACTAGCTCAGCTAGGTCAACATCAGCGCGAGTAACATATACCCTGTTGCTGGAACCTAATAGGCTGTAAGCAGCCATTAATCCAAATTCGTTAATTTCGTGACCGTTAATTGCACTGCCGCCAGCAGTTTGATAGAAACTTGGGTTACCAAATGTTGATACTAGTTCTCTTTGACTACCAATTAAGAAAGTGCTTCCTGCATTTGCAGCAGTTGTTCCAGCGGCGGTACCTGTACCGGTTCCACTAGTCTTGTCTTGTGCGGTTGCTACGATAATTGATGCTACTGTTCCAGCAGCATTTGCAACATAGTTGCTTTCGTCAATTACTGTAACTTCTACGCCGGGTGATACTAAAGCCATATTTTTGCTCATCCTTCATACAGAGTTGTGTTATGCAATATTTATCGAATGCTTAGGAAAACGCCTTATTTGCATGGTACCTTTAAAGGACCATTGCTTTTACGTTAATAAGTAATAGTATGAGGAAAGTATGTTTGCAATGTCAGATACATCCGGCCGCAGTAAATTATCATCTTAATGACAAAATTTACTATCGAAAGTTATGCAATCAATGTCTTAAATCTAATAACAATAGTAAAGTTCCAGACCACCCCAGATGGAAACTAGCAGGATATCAAAAAAATTCAACTTGTGAACATTGCGGATTTAAACCAGTGTTGGACGATCAACTAGTTGTATTTCACATTGATAGAAGTCAACAACATGTTAATATTGCAAATTTAAGGACAATTTGTCTTAACTGTAATTATGAATTATCTAGATCGGGTTGGACCCAAGGAGATCTTCAAGAAGATCTTTAACCACTGTAGTTAAATCTTCCATTGTTCCGTCGTTAGTTATAAGATAGTTTGGAGTAACCCCAACCCAGCTATATTCACTAGCATGTATATCTGGGTGTACTTGAAACATGTTCTCTGGTTGTGTAGCAGCAAAATTAAACCACGCTGGGTCATCGCCTCGTTTAACTCGCACAATTACACCGCCTAACCTACGTACCATGTCTATCTCATTTGGAAACCTAGCGTCGGTAAGAACTATGTTGTTGTTGGAATCTTTAATTCTTGATTCTAAACCCAGTATCCATATGTCTTGATGGAAATGGTTCCTAAATACATCAGTTCCAAGAAGTTGTAGTGCAAGCCTTGGTGTGAAATCAGGTATTCCTAGACGGTCGCCCCACCACTCATCAACTCCTTCACGCCATGCTCTGCTAGCAGGAGTAATGCCTTCTAGCAGTTCTCTATCCCAGTTAAAAACACCTGCGGCGGCGTCTTTTAAACTAGAAGCGAAACTTTCATGCTTAAAATCCTGCTCAACGAGCATGTCGCCAACAGTTCCCTTGCCAGAACCTATAAGTCCAACTAATCCTATTATCATGATAACCTCTTACGAATTGAACTATACGACAAGCCCTCTATTACGCCCTTGCTTATAATGTCTGACATAATGGCATCTGAATGGGAACTTCCAGGAAAAAATTTCTTGTTTGCTTCTAACCACCTATCTCTTAAACCAGCGTCATACGTAAATCCTATATGACACTTAGTATTATATACCCAGTCGTCTAATTTAATTGTATTGGTAAACTTTTTACTGATTTTATTATGAGAAAAGTGAGCCTGGGTAATTAAATACAACAGGTATCTGTCAAGCTCTTTTTTATCATTTGATCGTAAGAGCAACCGTGCAACAGTGTTTTTACAAGTAAGTTCTTCTATTATTCTATCATAGGTTTTTTTTAAACAGGCAAGTGATGTAAATGGCAATAAACTATCTGTGCTTACTATATCAATTACATCGCATGTATCAAAGAAAGTATCATGAGAATGAGTCTTTAATAAATGCCTATCATTGTTTAATTTCAATGTCTCGATAGTATTAGTTATTTCATCATCAATTTTTGGGTTTTTTCCTGTAATGCATCTTAACGGGTGAGATGAGTTGCTGGATGCTAAGTTCCTAGCATTAGTGTCTAACGTAGAAGACATTACTATATTAGATATAATATCTGGATTTTGGCTTAAAATACTAGAAAGAATACTATCTCCGCCATACCCGCCGTTCCATCGTAAAAATGTAATCATAGTATTATTATAACATTATTTTGTGTAATTAGCCAATAATAAAAGAGAGTGGGTCTGAACCATCAATATAGTTCTTGAGATCTTCCTCGAGTTGCATCATCTCTGCTTGGGCTTCTGCTTTAAGTGTGTCGCCGTTTAGTGATGTGCCGCCTTGCGGTCCAGCAATAGTACTAAACTTACTACGTGCTTCGCCTAGTGTAAACTTTGCAAGTGCTAAACTATAATCTTGAATCCACGGTTGAATTTGTTTGTCTTGTAATAATCCTGATTCAGGACGAGTATTATACACCCATAGTACAACCTTTTCACCGCTATCACTAAATTTACGGAGTAATGTAACTGTCTTAGTAACTGGGTTAAACTCAAAATTAACAAACCCGCCGAACATTCTAGCACTCATCTCTTGATACTGGTAATACATTTCATAGGTTGCTTGGCCACCAACACGCCCAGCTTGAAGCAGATAGGTGTTTACAAAAGCCGCTTCAAATGGTTCAAAATTTGTACCGGTGCCTGAACTACCAACACTTCGACGGAATACCTGTCTAACTTCTTGCACTTCGTCTGGCAAGACATACTCTTGTTGTTCTTCGATAATAGACAGAAACAGATAGCTACTTTCAACACTGCTGCCTGCTCGCTGTCGATACTTACGCACTGATTGATCAATGCACATAGTATAATGAGAAGGGTCAAGCTCAACGTCAACCATATCGCCGCCTAAACGGAAATAAATGTAATCAGTAATATCTTTTCGTAATGTGGTTAGATCAGCCATCGATAAAAGTTCCTATTGTAGCAGGGGAAGGATAGTTCCCCTGCTTTGTATAGTATTTATTTAGAAACCTTTAGTAACACAGTGTGTTCGTTTAGGCGGCCGTTCATTTTTGTCTCAGTTGCCTTAATATCGCTCATATATGTACGCAATGCTATCTTGCCAGCTTTACCAAACTCCTTGAGTTGTGCTTCTGGCTTCCGCAATGTTTTTTGAGTACTTAATTTCTCATTAAAAAACAGTAAAGTTGTTCCTTTAACTGTAAATTGCGTATGTTCCTCTGCTACATACTTGCCTAGTTTGCGGTTTTTAGTGTTAAACACCCAAAGTTCAGTAGCACCTACTATTGTAGTAGGGTCAATACTGACAATCTTATAACGATTATCGTCTGTTTTAAACTTTAACTTAGACACAATCTTATCAGCACTTTTAGGCTTAGGTTTTCGAACTGCACGGCTTGCTTTCTTAAGGTTAGCGTATGCATCAAGATCGCTAAACATGGTGTCAAAGAATTTCACAAACATAGTTACATCTTTTTTACTTAAATTGCTGTATCCTTCTTTAATTTGCTCCCAGTTATCTTGTTCTGCTTCACTCATTTTTTTAAGCTGAGTAGCAGTAGGCATAGATTGCAACAATGCAAACTCAGCAGCAATTGGCTCGTAATAACTGCGGATCTTACCAATATGTGCTTGGGCTACTGTATTAGTTTTTAGGTATTCAAACATTTTAGGAATGTCTGAACTAGGTTGCATGTCTACTAATACTTCAAGGTCGCCAATAATTTCACTAAGTTGCTCGTTCATCCTGTCTTGTATAGTAGGCTTATAAACATCAACCTTCTTCTTAACTTCAACTTCCTTAACTAAAGGTCTGCCAGATTCTGCTAGGTCAGCAAAGCGTTTTGCCATCCACACATGGTTCTCTTCAGGGATTGCTTCAACATCAGATAGCCCATCGTAGTAACAATAAGCTGCAATGTGATTGTATGAAAAATTATAATCAGGATTGGCGAGTATAGCACGAGCTGTCTCTTTATCAAATTTCTTTTTAACATATGATTTGATAATTGGAGTACAAGTCTTTGTGTCAACCTCGGTATGAAAGGCCCTAGTAAAATAGAGCAATCCACGTGATGCATCAAGTGCTAATACACCTGATTTCTTTGTCTTAACTGCGACTTTTTTCTTCTTTTTAGACGTTAGAAGTGAGTTTTTTGGTGTTGCCATTAAAATTCTCCTGTTTCTACTTATACTACATAGTAGCATAGAAATATAGATAGTCAACCATTCTTATGATTTTACTGGAAGATTAGGTCCATAGAACTTTTCCATATCGTCGATTAGGCCCATAATGTCAGCCATATCTAGATTATCTACAGACTCGTTAGCCACTGTTTCAACCCACTCACGCTGGAGTTGTGTAATGGGAACTCCTGTTTTAAAGTCTATGACGTTTCCCATAATGTCTTTAACACCGACTTCTTTGCTCATATGCCCGCCCCGTGATCTACAACTTCATGTCCTTGGGCAAACAGAGTCAACTCTGCGGCCAACAATACAGCGTCTTTTTTAGTCAACGTTAAGAATTGGGCCTTACCCAAAGATTTCTGTGTGACTTGCAAACAAACACCGCGGTTTTCACCACCCCAAAAGCGTGTCTGTGCCATTGATTGGTTAACATTTCTTATTTGTGTAGACATATTGTTTGATCCTTTGTTTGTGTTTTCTAACTATAACTATAATAACACGGACTAGCAGATAGTCAACCAAAAGGAATAAAAAATTAACTTTTTCTCATAGTTTCAACAGATATAAACTCTTTACATGCTGATCGCCAATCTGTCAGATTATATTCCATTCCGTCAGGATTACTCGAGCAGTGCCATTGAAAATCCTCCCATGCTAATAAGTCACCAGGCTCTTCCCACTCTAATATAGTCTTAATAGAGAAATTCTTACTGTCTTGTTCATTAGTTATGTATGGTAAATCGTGCTGGTATTCAGAATATAACTTCTCGTTGTTCTCAGGAGGATTAGAAAAAATATAAGTTTTTGGGTTGTAGCCATCTATCCATGCTAATGGAATAAGAAACTTCCATCCAGGCAGTAATCCAGTTGCACGTTTTTTTAAAAGCCAATCGGCAGATATTACATCACTATGAGGCGCAAACGGTGCAGCCAAATATCGAATTGACGAAGTATAGACATCAAAGTCACCAAATTGTCTTTGCAGCCTATCAACGATCATTTTTCCTGGGATAAATCCTGGTTTATCTAAATGCAACGATCTATCCCATGCTCCTTCATGACCAAGTCTTACTGTGCTACTTTTCCATGGTCCACCGCTAGGCGCCGGATCCATTTTTTCATAAAACCCCCTAATAGATGCAATTTCTTCCGTCGATATAAACTGCTTAACATAAGATGTGCGTTTTCCCATAAAATTTCCTATCATGTATATGCATTATTATATACAAATATGTTAATATATTAGCATATTAAGATATTAACTTCAATTTATTTATGGGGTAAGATCCACATAAATACTATAACTAGTTAAGGATTCTAAATATGCCTAGGATATCCATGTGGAAAGAGGGAACTCATTCCAATGATTTTAAATTCTTTGATCGCAATATTAAAGAGCAATTTACTGTGGGTGGCACAGGAATACATGTTCACAAATACCTAGGAATTTTAAATCAAGGAACTAGCACAGACCTTAGTCAACCTCAAGCAGCAGAAGATGATCCCCTTGCTATCCAAGATTTTTTATTCTTAGAAAATAGAGATCGCAAATACGATCAAGACGTATACAACATACGTGGGCTATATAATGTTGCTGATACCGACTTCGATTTAAGCCAATTTGGTTTATTTTTGCAAAATGACACACTGTTTATTACGTTCCATCTTGCTGATATGGCTAGCATACTAGGTCGAAGTTTAATGAGTGGTGATGTATTAGAATTACCGCACTTAAAAGATTACAACAGTTTAGATACAAGTCTTGAAGTTGCTCTTAAACGCTATTACGTTGTTCAAGAAGGAACAAGGCCTACAGAAGGGTATAGCCCTACTTGGTGGCCTCATCTATGGCGGGTTAAATGCACCCCATTAGTAGACAGTCAAGAATATCAAGATATACTCAATAAGATACAGATTGACGAGAACACCGGAGAAAGCACAGGTAGTACGCTTAGAGATCTTCTCAGCACGTATTCCAAAGAGCTTGAGATTACTAAGAAAGTAGTAGAGCAGGCAGAAGTTGAGGTTCCCAAGAGCGGTTACGATACTAGCAAGTTTTATGTGGTTCCAGCAGATTCAACTGGCAAACCCATGGATCCACTGGGGTACACTGCTGATGATTCCAATCAGACATCTGACAGTACTCTAATAACTGCTGATAGTACTCGCATAAGCCCAGAGAATTCTAACGCATACAGCGGATACTTAGTTGGCGACGGGCTTGCTCCTAACGGTGAAGCAGTATCAATGGGCACTAGTTTCCCAACTGATGCAGTTGAAGGTGATTACGTTCTTAGAATGGACTTTTTACCAAATAGACTATTCCGTTTCAGTGGCACACGTTTTGTTAAGGTTGAAGACAATGTTAGAAGTAACCCAACACCAGGAAAGAGCACTAGCCTTAGCTCAGGATTTATTAATAACACTGCAACAACTACCCAAGATGACAACACTGTGATATCACAGCGTCAAGCATTAAGCAAGGCCTTAGAAATTCAGGAAGATGAATAATGCCTCAACAGTTTTTTTACGATAATCAAATACGCAGGTTCTTACTACAATTTATTCGTGCATTTTCAAACTTCCAAGTTGAATTTGGCAAAGATAGAGAAGGCAATACTACATTGCAAACTGTGCCTGTTAAGTACGGCGATGCTACTAGACTAGTATCTAGTCTCCTAAGAGACAACAGTGAAAACAAAATTGTTCCAACTCCAATGATTAGTTGCTATATTAATGCTTTGGAGTATACAGCAGATAGACGACAAGATCCTACTTTTGTGGACAAACGTCATATCCGTATGAGAAAATTTGATCAAGATTCAGGTGAATATACTACGCAACAAGGTAATGCGTTTACAGTAGAACGGTTAATGCCTGTTCCGTACAACTTAACGTTGAATGTAGATATTTGGACTAGTAACACTACACAGAAATTGCAGTTACTAGAACAAATTTTAGTTTTATTTAATCCTTCACTTGAGATACAAAGCACAGACAACTACTTAGATTGGGGAAGTTTAAGTTATATTGAATTAACTGGAACAACTTGGAGTAGTCGAGCAGTGCCTGTTGGTGCTGATGAGCAGATTGATATTTCTACATTAATATTTAATGTTCCAATTTGGATTTCACCACCGTCTAAGGTTAAAAAACTTGGAGTTGTTAATAAAATTATTGCTAGCATTTTTGATGAAAGCGGCGATCTTGCTGACGGTGTAATAGATCAAGATATATTAATGGGTACTAGAATGAAATTTGCACCTATGAATTATGGAATTTTACTCCTAGGCAATACATTGACTATCCTTGAAATTCAAGAATCAGTGACTAATAAAGTAGAGCCAACAAGCATTGAGAACGATCCGCCAGTTAAAATTGGGGTAGATGATATTACTTGGCGAGCAGTAATTAACCAATATGGTGAGTTACAAGCTGGCATAAGTCAAATTAGACTTGACTTTGGCGCAGGAGAGATTGTAGGAACAGTTGCACATCATCCTAGTGACGATACAAAACTCCTGTTTACTGTTGACGGAGATACTATACCTACAAATGACTTGCCTCCAGTATTAAAAGTTATAAATCCTCTAAAAGTAGGGCCAGACGCAGGGTTACCTACATCAGCTACTGGGCAAAGATATTTAATTCTTAAAGGAATTGGCGATAGCAGTAATACAGACGGGCCAGATGCTTGGAAAGATACAGCTGGCAATGACTTTACTGCCAGCCCTAACGACATCATACAATATGATGGCATTAGATGGAATGTAGCGTTTGATAGTAGTACAGACTCTGGAATACATTATGCAACCAACACCAATACTGGTATACAGTACAAATGGACTGGTGAAACCTGGGTTAAAAGTTATGAAGGCGAGTATAAGGCGGGGGATTGGCAATTAGTAATTTAAGACAGAGTGCTGGTGCTGTTTTCTTCGCTAAGTCCACACTAAGATTTTTATTTTTACTCAGAGACGACACTAGTTTTAAAAATACCTGGGCATTTGTTGGTGGAAAAATTAACAATGACGAAAAGATAGTAGATGGATTATACAGAGAAATTGGCGAAGAAATTGGCTATGTTCCTGATATAGAAAAACTAATACCCATTGACCAATTTA
>Ga0209383_1001205_pt1 | contig 16381 bp, 15 predicted proteins | sample CoawatmetaG02DNA_FD_187510 | JGI IMG/M metagenome (GOLD analysis project Ga0209383, IMG submission 187510) | Marine microbial communities from the West Antarctic Peninsula - Coastal water metaG029-DNA (SPAdes) (version 2) | ecosystem: Environmental > Aquatic > Marine > Coastal ... | reverse complement strand
CCCTTTTTTAACAATCTTAAGAGTTATATGTTTCTTTTTTGGATTTAGTTTTTTCTATATCTCTCTTACATATATGTCTCTTGCTATGGCCAATGCGTTATTTTTCTCTAGTCCTTTTTTTGTTTCCATTCTAGCTACAATATTTTTAAAAGAAAAAGTTGGTATTAGAAGGTGGTCAGCAATTTTTATTGGGTTTGTAGGGGTATACTTGGTTTTAAATCCAGATTTTACAAATTTTGATTATATGAAATTAGCCCCTGTTGCTTGTGCGTTATGCTACTCAATTTCAATGACAATCACAAAAATCACTTCTGATAAAGATAATGTTTATACGCAAATGCTACATCTATATTTTGGCGCCGTTCTAATAAGTATATTATTTTTTATTTTTACAGGTGAGGGGCAATTTAATAACTCTAGTGATCCAGCACTTCAATTTATTTTTAGAGAATGGTTTACAAACCCATCTTACGCCTGGCCATTTATAATAGTTATGGGGCTTATTGGGGCTTTTGCATTTTACTTTATACTTAATGCTTACAGTATTGCGTCTCCTTCTGTTGTCTCGCTTTATGAATATTCTTTAATAATTTGGTCAATACTAACAGGCTATATATTGTTTAATAATATTCCAACAACAAGAACATTTGTTGGTGTTTCAATAATAATAGGTGCAGGAATATATATTTACTTTAGAGAAAAAGTAAAAGATCAAATGATTGTTACAGATACTCCAAATAGATAATGAAAAACTATATATCGACTATAAATACTTCTTCTTTCTTGTGATTTTATAATGTCCTAGTCTTTTTTAGACAACAACTCAAAGAATGAGGAAAAAGCTATTATATATTTACAAAATTTTTGAATAAATTTATTGAATATCAACGATAAGATTAATAATATTTAATTATAAAGCGATACATAACTCGTCGTTACTTCCAATGCGAAAGCGGGATCAGGTCGTCTTTTTTAAATAATTATTTAAAGGAGGCATTATGAAATTTGGATATTTTTGTAACACTACAAACTGGACCCACAAACCTTACGACAAACTTTTAGACGAAACTAGAGAGATCACTGAATATTGTGATAAATCTAAATGGGATTCTATTTGGTATACCGAACATCATTTTAACCACGAAGGTATGGAGTCGTTAACAAATCCTTTAATGATGGGTGTTGATGCGGCTGCTAGAACCAAAGATATAAGGATTGGACAGGCTTGTAATGTAATAACATTTCATAATCCAATCAGAATGGCAGAAGATATTGCTTTATTAGACCAGTTATCAAAGGGAAGAGTTGAAATTGGAATTGGTAGAGGGATTTATGGAAGAGAAGCTATAAATTTAAACAAAGAAGCTGACATGAAAGACCAAGCAAAAAACTTTAGGTTATTTGAAGAAACTTTAACTATTTTAAAGAAAGCATGGAAAGAAAAATTTTTTAATCATCAGGGTGAGTTTTATACTATTCCAACACCCAATTATGTTTGGCAACACGATATGAGTCCACCTAATAAAGATTTAGTCAACCTTGAAACAGATATAATGGAAAACATTAGTATTCTACCTAAACCTTATCAAAAACCTTATCCTCCTATTCATCAAACTGTTGATGGTATTAGATCGATTGAGTGGGCTGCACAACAAGGGCTAAATACAATCATGTGGATACCAACAGTAAAGGCTCTTAAAATTAGATTTGAGGCATTTAAAAATGCAAAATCAAAAGCTGAAAAAAGAAATGTGCCAATGGGTGAAGGTATTTCTTTGGTAAGAGACATGTTTGTTGCTGATACAATGGAAGAAGCAAAGGAAAAAGCTGGTAAGCATATGGTAGACTATATGAGATGGGTTTGTCACTGGAGAGGTCTCGGAAATCATATGGATCCAGGTGAAGAATTACCTGAGACAAAAGGTAAGTTAGATTTACTTAATTATGATTTTTTACATAAACGAAATATGCTTTTTGGAACTCCAGAATATGTGATTGATAAAATTAATGAACTGAAATCTGAATTGAACTTACAAAACTTACACGTTTGGTCAAACTTTCCAGGCATAAAACATGCGGATTGCATGGAAAGTATAAAACTTTTTACAGAAAAAGTAATGCCACACTTTAAAGATCATATTGATACTGAGGTTAAAAAAGTATCATAATGCTATGTTTAGACAATGTTAACTGAAAAATAAATGTCTCAAAAAGATATAGGAAATAAACTTCCGATTTATAAACTAAAAGCAGGTAAAGAAGTTGAAGATTATTACGATAAATGGACTAAGGAAAATAAATATGACAAAGATATGTTGGAATGGAAGTATTCGGGACCTCAAGAAACAATAAATCTTTTTAAAAAATACAATACTAAAAAAGATGTTAAAATATTAGATGCAGGCTGTGGAACCGGTTTAGTTGGATTGGAACTAAAAAAGAATGGTTTCACTAATATCGATGGAGTTGATTTTTCACAAAAAATGTTAGATTTAGTTCCAGATCAAATTTATAATAATTTATTTAAGATGGATCTTAATCAAAAAATCGAAATTAAAGATGACAGTTATGACGGAATAACATGTGTGGGTACTTTCACATATGGCCACGTAAATCCTCCTGTTCTCAGTGAAATGATTAGAATTTGTAAAAAAAAATCATATATTTCTTTTACTATTAACCTTGGAATTTATAAAGAATATGGGTTTGACAAAAAGATCAAAGAATTAGAAGATAAGAATTCTTGGAAAATAATTGAGTTTTTTAAATCAAACTATATTGCAAGCAAAGATGTTAATGCGTGGCTAGTTATTGCAGAAGTACTATAAGTAAATAAATATGGATATTAATTTAAGAAAATTTACAAAATTTGTTGATAAAACATTTATTGAGGGTGGTAAGGAAGCTAAGAAACCTGTTTTGTTAGTTTCAGTTGCTGCTGTTTTTAAAAATCCATGGCATGGACAAGGATTTGTTGAAGATCTTAAGCCAATTATATTGGATCTCGCTCCTAAGTTGGGAGATATTCTTGTTCCAGAGTTAATTAAAGAAATTGGATCACCTGATGAAATTTTAGCTTATGGAAAAGCTGGCACAGTTGGTTTGGATGGTGAAATTGAACACGCTTCAGCATTCATTCATACCCTACGATTTGGAAATAAATTTAGAGATGCAGTTGGTGGAACATCTTATTTAAGTTTTACAAATACTAGGGGGCCCGCGGGGTCCAAAATCTCAATACCGATGATGCATAAAACAGACTCTGGCTTAAGACCGTATTACCTCACTCATGAATTTACTATTCATGATGCTCCATTCAATGATGAAATAGTAATTGCAATTGGAGGGGCATCAACTGGAAGAGCACATGCTAGGACTGGTGATCGGTATCAGGATATGAAAGAAATGGGCCTAGACCCAAAATAAATTAATGTCTCAAAATTTTGATCTAAATCAAAATTATTATCTATTTAGTGATAAAAAAACTGTTCCTATAGTTTTTATTCACGGCGTGGGTCTTGATAATCAAATGTGGCAACCACAAATAGATGCCTTAAATAATTTTTCAACACTATCTTATGATTTATTGGGACACGGGAAAACAAAGTGGGAAAAAGAAGAAATTTTACTAGATGATTTTTCTTACCAGCTTGAATCAATATTAAATTTTTTAAATATCAAGAAGATCAATCTAGTGGGTTTTTCACTAGGCTCACATATTGCGCTAAATTTTGCATATAAATTTTCAGAAAAATTAAATACACTTGTGTTGATTGGCACAACCTACAAAAGATCTTCTGAAGAAAGAAGTAAAGTGATAGACAGATTTAACCAAGCAAAACTAAATAAACCAATTTCAAAATTAGCTTTAAAAAGATGGTTTAGTGACAAATATCTAAAAGCTAATCCTAAAATTTATAATCAATTTACTAAAATTTTAAATAAAAAATCTGTAGATCATTTAAATTTTTTAAAAGCTTACAGGTTATTTGCTAATCATGAGGATGATATTAAAATGATTAAAAGTATAAAAACCAAAACTCTTGTAATGACTGGATCAAATGATCCGGGATCCACTGTTGCGATGTCTAAATCTCTATCAAAAGACTTAGTAAACTCAAAATTTATTGAAATAAATAATGGAAAACATCTTTGTAGCATAGAGTGCTCAGATGATGTAAATATGAAACTTAAGAATTTTATTAATAATTAAATATGACAAAAATACAAAATTTTAAAATGTTTATAAATGGAGAGTGGCTAGAATCTTCTTCTGGAAATAAAATTGAAACTTTAAACCCTGAAACAAATGAAGTTTGGGCAACTGTTCCTGAGGCAAATGAAGAGGATGTGAACAAAGCAGTTGAGGCAGCACATAATGCTTTTAATGGTTCGTGGTCCAAGTTGCACCCCAAAGAACGAGCAAAATTTTTAAGAAATATTGGCAATCAACTTAGAGAGAATGCTGAGCACTTGGGTAAAATTGAAACTATTGATACTGGAAAACTTTTTAAAGAAATAAAATCTCAAGCTATTTATATAGCTGAATATTATGATTACTATGCAGGTCTTGCTGACAAGGTTGAGGGTACAGTTGTTCCAATTGATAAACCTGACATGCAAGTTATTACTACTAGAATACCTATCGGTGTAATAGCTGCAATAATCCCATGGAATTCCCAAATGCTTTTAACAGCTGTAAAGTTGGCTCCTGCTCTTGCAATGGGAAATACAGTTATAATAAAAGCCTCAGAACTTGCACCTGTAACTTTATTAGAATTTGCAAAGTTAATTGAAAAATCTGGAATTCCCAAAGGAGTAGTAAATGTAATAACCGGTTTAGGTGATCCTTGTGGTAAAGCTTTAACTACCCATAATCTAATAGAAAAGATCGCTTTTACTGGTGGTCCTGAAACTGCAAGACACATAATTAGGAATTCAGCAGAAAATTTATCGCAAGTCAGTTTGGAACTAGGTGGGAAAAGTCCAGTTGTTCTCTTTAACGATGCAGATCAAGAAAATGCATTAAATGGAATAATGGCTGGAATTTTTGCAGCAAGTGGACAAAGCTGTATCGCCGGATCAAGATTATATATTCAATCAAAAATTTATGATGAATTTTTAGATAAATTAGTAGCAAAAGCTGAGAAAATAAAATTAGGTGCACCAATGGATCCTGATACTCAAATGGGTCCTTTAAATAGTTTTAGACAATTAGAAAATATTGAAAAAAATATTAAAGAAACAATAGAGCAAGGTGGAAAACTTAGATGTGGAGGAAAAAGATCAAGTATTTCAAATAAAGGTTATTATTTTCCCGCAACAATAATTGAATGTGAAAATCACAACCTGCCTACTGCAGAAAATGAATTATTTGGCCCAGTTTTATCGGTAATGAAGTTTGATGATGAAAAAAGTGCAATTGATCAAATGAATGACAATCAATATGGCTTGTCATCAGGAATATATACATCAAATCTTGGAAGAGCCATGAGAGTCTCTAAAGCTGTAAGAGCTGGAATTGTTTTTGTAAATACATACAGGTTAATTTCTCCCTCAGCTCCATTTGGTGGTATTAAAGATAGTGGTTATGGCAAAGAAGCTGGGGTTGAATCTATAAAAGAATTTACACGAATTAAAACTACATGGTTTAACACATCTGAAAAACCGATGACTGACCCATTTACAATGGGATAGTTGATTGCCCTTAAAACATTTATTAATTTTACTTTTTATAGCCGTGGTACATGGAAGTGCTTTTCCTTTTACGAAACTGGTATTAAATGATTCTGTCCCCCCTATTCTTATGGCCTCACTTAGAATGGGAATTGTTTTAATTTTATTGATACCTTTTTGGAAATTTAGAATTCCAGTAAAAAAATATTTTCCGGCTTTGATAGGATTTTCAATTTCTATGGGTGTTATGGTTTATGTATTTATGACCCTGGCCCTTTATCACTCTACAATTATATCGCCTGTGATTGTAGGATCACAACTGGCCATACCATTTGGAATTCTAGCAAGTGCTGTATTGCTAGGCGAAAATATAACTTCAAAAAAATGGATTTTTATCTTCACTGCTTTTATTGGAATTATAATAATATTTTTTGATCCAAAATTAGTGGATAATTTTTTAGGATTATTTTTTGCAAGTTTAATGGCATTATCTTTTGCTTTAGCTCAAGTTTATTCAAGACAATTAAGAAATTTAGATATTAGTTTAACAAATGCATTTACAGGATTATTTGGTTTTACAATTTTATTAATTGTTTCTCACTTTATTGAGGGTGAAACTGTTTCAAATATTGCATCAATAAGTTTAAATTCTTGGGCTTTGATTTCATATCAAGCTATTGTTGTGTCTTTAGGTGCGCATTTATCGATGTTTTACTTATATAAATTTTATACAGTTGGGCAGATTTTCCCATCTTATGCATTGTTTCCTATTTTTGGTATTGGATTAACTTTTATGATATTCGGTGAAGTACCAACGTTTTTGTTCATAATTGGAAGTATAATCGTCATAAGCTCAGTCTTTTTACTGCATAAAATAAAGTAATTTACCCATTGAAATCTTGAGTTAATCATCATTTAATTCAATTTTTATAAATTGTTAACAATTAAAGAGGAAGATAATGAAAAAACTATTTATTGCTGCATTTATGATTGTTTCTACTTTTGGAACAAATGTAATGGCAGACGGACACGCGATTAAAATGGGGATTATCTTAGGATTTACTGGTCCTATTGAATCACTAACACCAGCTATGGCTGCATCTGCAGAGCTTGCATTTAAAGAAGCTTCTGACTCAGGTTCACTTTTAGGTGGAAAAAAAATTGAAGTAGTAAGAGCAGACTCAACATGTGTTGACTCAGCAGCAGCAACAGCAGCAGCTGAAGGTGTTATTTCACAAGGAGTAGCAGCTATTATGGGTGCTGACTGTTCGGGTGTAACTGGTGCAATTGCATCAAATGTTGCTGTACCAAATGGTATAGTAATGATTTCACCATCTGCAACTTCTCCAGGATTAACAGCTCTAGACGACAAAGGATTCTTTTTTAGAACAGCTCCTTCAGATGCAAGAGGTGGACAAATTTTAGCTGACGTAACTAAAGATAGAAATGTTAAAAGTGTAGCTATTACTTATACTAATAATGACTATGGAAAAGGTTTGGCCGATGTTTATAAAGCAGCAGCTGAAGCTCATGGTATAAAAGTAACAGCTGTTACTTCTCACGAAGATGGTAAAGCGGATTACTCTTCTGAAGTTGCAACATTGGCTTCGGCTGGTGGTGATGCTATGGCTGTAATCGGTTACCTTGATCAAGGTGGAAAAGGTATGATTCAAGCTGCGTTAGACTCAGGAGCATTTGATACATTTGTTTTATCTGATGGAATGATTGGCCAATCTCTTGTTGATGCATTTGGAAAAAGTTTAAATAAATCTTTTGGTACTATGCCTGGATCTACTGGAAAAGGTGCTGGGGTATTTGCTGAAGTAGCAAAATCTGCTGGCATAGATTCTTCTGGTCCTTACACAGGTGAGTCTTATGATGCGGCATCATTAATTGTTCTTGCTATACAAGCAGGTAATTCAGCTGATAGAGCATCTATTGCTAAACACGTAATGGATGTTGCCAACGCTCCTGGAACTAAAATTTATCCAGGTGAGCTTAAAAAAGGTTTAGATTTATTAGCTAAAGGTAAAAAGATAAATTACGAAGGTGCAACTGGAGTAATGTTCACTGGAGTTGGTGAAGCCGAAGGTTCTTTCTTAGAGCAAGAAATCAAAGGTGGGAAATTTCAAACTAAAAAACAAAGATAATTAAGTCTTAATTTTAAAACCCCAGCAACAAAGATTGCTGGGGTTTTTTTATATCTAAAAATTACTAATAATTCTATAAATTCCAAATACAGAAATAAATATAAGAAAATAGAAAACTACTTTTCTATAAGTTTCTTCTTTGCTTTTAACAAAAAACTTATCACCTATATAAACGCCTAGTGGTAAAACAATAATCAGTGGAAGTGTTCTGTAGATAGTTGTTTCATCAACAATTCCAGCAAAAAAACCCAATATAAAAGCGTAGATATCAGTTATAAAAAATAGTGCTGCTAAAGATCCTCTAATTATTGCAGGGTGAATGCTTGTAATTAATAAAAAAAGTGCCACGGGCATTCCACCAAGTGTGGTTAATCCATTTAATGTTCCAGACACTAGACCTGTAACAATCTTGGCATAATTATTATCCAATTTTTGATTTGAATATCCTTTCATCAACAAAAATGAAAATAAAATTATTATAAAACAGACTGACAAGTGAGTTGTTTCTGCAGATAAGTATTTAAGCAGGTAAAGACCTATTGGTGAACCAACAGCTATTCCAATTAAGATCTTGATGACAAATTTCCAATCAATTTTATTCCATACATATGGGATCATAAAGATACTAATCATTACTTCTAATATTAAAATAATAGGGACTATTTCTATTGCTGGTAGAATAAAAGAAAAACCAGAAATACAAGTTGCTGAAAAACCAAAGCCATTAAATCCCCTTATAATTGATGCAATAAATACTGTAAATATTATAAAATATATCTCTACTAGACTAAGTTGAAAATAAGATAAAAAATCCATCTTTATTTTCTTTCTTTAAAATCAGCTCTTAATGTTGAAAGAATAATTAAAACTAAAAAAATTATACAAACTAAATTCATTATTTTCCAGTTTGTTAAGGTTAAAAAAACTCCTGCGGATAAACTTGCAGTTGCCTGAATAGAATAAACAATGAGATCATTAAAACCTTGTGCCTTAAACTTTTCATTCTCTCTATAAGATAAAACTAATAGACTGGTTCCAGATATAAATAAGAAATTCCAGCCAAATCCCAGAAAGACTAAGGCAACTAGATAATTAATAAAATTTTGCTCAAACAAACTAGTTAAAATTGTTACTGAAAACAAAACAACACCAGCATGCATTATTTTACTATGACCAAATTTTTTTATTAAATCACCTGTGATTAAGGATGGCAAAAACATTGCCGCTATATGAAGCTGAATTACAAGGCCAGTTTTTGCTAAACTAATTTTTTCCATAACATGCATACTTATTGGTGTTGCCGTCATTAAAAATGCCATTACTGCGTAAGCAAATGCTGAGGCAATTAATGCCTGTAAAAATCTTGGTTGAGAAATTAATTCGAAATAACTGCGCGAACTTTTTTTATTTATAGTAATTTTTTTATGGCCGTCTTTGTAAAAAAATAAAAAAATCGTCGAAGTAAGAGTTAGAGCAGCAAGAACAATGTATGATCCTGCGTACAAATGATCAGCTATAATATCTTTGAAGATATTGGCTGCATTTGGTCCTATAAAAGCGGAGCCTATACCTGCTAGTAATATTATTGATATAGCTTTAGGTGCCATATCTTTTGGGACCGTTTCAACAGCTGCAAAACGATATTGGTGACTAAAAGCAACTCCAGCCCCTAGTAAAAAACATGCAAAATTAAATAAAATAAAACTTTCAATAATTATTGAATAAGCTGCAAGTAATGCCGATAAAGAACTTCCAATTGATGCAAATATAAAACCAGCTCTTCTTCCAATTATACTCATGATTTTTGCAGCAAATATTGCAAAAATTGCTACTCCTACAATTGAAAGTGCCATTGGAAGAGTTGCTAATAATTTTATAGGACTAAATTGTGACCCAATTATTCCACTTAAAAAAACTGTTACTGGCGCTGCAGTAAAAGCAAATATCTGACTTAAAATAAGTAGCCAAAGATTTTTATTCACTAAAACATATACTTATCAGCCATATACATGGCCCAAGCTAATGCAGCACCTAAAATAATATATTTCATTCTTCTATCATTTTATTTCTATTTTTTCAGGAAGTATACCTTTAGGTCGGTATCTCATAATTAATAACAGACCAAGACCCATCATCAGATATCTGAAATATGGAACACTTTCGATCAAATGAATTTTTAAAGCGTGAGTATCGGGCATTCCTGCAGTGAATAAGTTGATTAAAAAAAGTGCAATCGGAGCAGCTTCAATCCACAAAAACCACACTGCAAAACCACCCAATATAGCTCCAAAATTATTACCACTACCCCCAACAATAACCATTACCCAAATAAGAAAAGTGTATCTCATAGGTCTATAACTACCTGGCGTAAACAAACCATCTTGAGTAACCAGCATGGCTCCAGCTATTCCAACAATTGCTGAACCTAAAATAAAAATTAACAAATGTTGTTTTACAACATTTTTTCCCATTGCATTTGCTGCTTCTTCATTGTCTCTAATAGCTCGCATCATTCTTCCCCAAGGAGAATAAAGTGCTTTTTGAGTAACTATTAATAAAGCAATAACTACAATTAAAAATAAACCTGAGTAACAAAGTTTTACAAAGACTGATGATCCTTCAATAACTAGTTGATTAAGTGCAGCTTGTTTATCTGCAATATTAGTAATTAATTCTAATTTACCTGAATTAAATTTTGCAACTAAATTTATAAACCACTCAGTAGTTTGAAGATTAACTTCATAAGGGACGGGTCTATCTAAACCAATTACATTTTTAACACCTCTTGCTAACCAATCTTCATGTTTAATAATTGCTATTACTATTTCAGAAATAAGTAATGTGGCAATTGCTAAATAATCTGCACGCAATCCAAGAGCAACCTTACCTACTACAAATGCCAGCCCTGCAGCAAAGAAAGCTCCAACTATCCACGAAAATACTATTGGCAATCCTAAGCCTCCAAGAAATCCTGTTGTTGCTGGGTTTACTGCTTCGATTGCTTCTATACCTGATTCAGAAGTAATTCTTATGATTACAATTCCAGCTATAATAATTGCTGCAATTCCATAAGTTCTTGTTTTTGTTTTCTCAAAATTTTTTATGATAAAGCGAATAATAAAAATCATCGCAATTATCAACCATAAACACATTAGAATATCAAATCCGCCTGCCTTCCATGCTTCTTGTACAGGATCAACTGATATTAAAACTGCCGCAAGTCCACCTAGAGCTGCATAACCCATAAGACCAAAATTAATTAAACCAGCATAGCCCCATTGAACATTTGCCCCCATTGTCATTATCGCAGAGATTAAACACATGTTAAAAATTGAAAGTGCAACATTCCATGATTGAAATATTCCAACTAGAATAATTAAACCCATCATTATTGCATAAGCTGTTATTATATTTAGATTCTTTCTCACAGTACTTTCCCTTTAAATATGCCATTTGGTCTGTAGAGCAAAACAATCACCAGTATAGAAAATGATACAGCAAATTTATAATCAGTTGACAGTAATTGTACCAATGTTTCTGGTTCCATACTTTCTGGCAAAACATACATAAAAAATTTCTTATATGCGTAAGTTATAAATATCTCTGAAAAGGCAATAACGTATCCTCCTAAAAATGCTCCAAATGGATTTCCAATGCCACCGACAATTGCTGCTGCAAAAATTGGCAACATGTTGTTAAAATATGTAAAAGGCTTAAAGCTTTTATCCAAACCATACAAAGCTCCACCAATTGTTGCTAAAATACCTGCAATAATCCAAGTAATCATGACTACTCTTTTAGGGTCAATTCCAGATAATAAAGCTAAATCTTCATTATCTGAATAAGCACGCATACTCTTTCCTGTTTTAGTTTTGTTTAAAAACCAAAATAAAATTGAAACCAATATGAGTGTTACAAATATGGTTATTACCTGGCTAGACTTAATTGCTAAACCTTCATTTAGTCCTGTCATTTCTTTAAATTCACCTGCTTTAATAATAAATTTTTCCCCATCAAAAAATCTTCTATCTGATGGACCAATTATTATTCTTACAACAGCTTGAGTTACAAACATTACACCTATGCTTACCATTGCAAGTTGAACTGGCGGACTCTTGCTTACCCTGTAATACCTAAATACAAATTTATCTATAAAGAGCATATAGCCAACCATAAAAATTATTGCAAATGGAATTGCAAGAAGAGCAGTTGGTAAAACACCTAAAGAAATACCAAGAGATTGAAAATACCAAGTAATTAAAATAGTCACCATTGTTCCAAAGGCCATCATGTCCCCAGTTGCAAAATTTGCAAATCTTAAGATACCATAAATTAAAGTTACAAATATTGCGCCAAGTGCTAACTGAGATCCATAGGTTAAAGCTGGAACAAAAATATAATTTAAGAGTAATATAATTGCGTTTAAAAAATCCATATTAGCCTCCCAAAAAAGAGCTTCTTACTCTAGGGTCATTTAATAATTCTTTGCCAGTACCCGCATATTTATTTTCACCTGTCACAAGTATATATCCTCGATCAGAAATATTTAGTGCTTGCTTAGCATTTTGCTCAACCATTAAAATAGCAACATTAGTCCTTTTAACTTTAATAATATGATCAAATAATTCGTCCATGACTATTGGTGACACTCCAGCAGTAGGTTCGTCTAACATTAATACAGATGGCTTAATCATTAATGCTCTTCCAAGTGCAACTTGTTGTCTTTGACCACCAGATAATTCACCAACTAATTGATTTCTTTTTTCTCTTAATATTGGAAATAGTTCATAAATTTCTTCTATAACATTTTGGTAGTTATCATCTCGCAAGTAGGCGCCCATTTCTAAATTTTCTTCAACTGTCATTCCAGCAAAAACATTTTTTGTTTGAGGTACAAATGAAATTCCAGCTCTAACTCTTTCTTGTGGTGAAAGTTTTGAAATATCTTTTCCATCTATTACAACTGAACCAGACTTTAAGTTTAATAATCCAAGCATAGCTTTCATTGCTGTTGATTTACCGGCTCCATTAGGTCCTAAGATTGAAACTATCTCTCCTCTATTAACATCAACTGAACAAGAATTAATAATATCAGGACCATTATTATATCCACCTGTCATTTTTATACCCTCAAAAAACGCCATTAATTTTCATCCTTAAGTTTTGAACCTCTACCCAAATAACTTTCGATAACTTTCTCATCTTTTTTAACTTCGTCAGCAGTGCCCTCAAATAAAACAGATCCTTCAGCCATAACAATAACTGGGTCACATAATCTGCTTATAAATTCCATATCATGCTCAATCATACAAAACGTATACCCTTGCTCTTTATTTAACTTTAGAATTGCAGTTCCTAGTTCTTTAAGTAATGTTCTGTTAACACCCGCTCCCACTTCATCGAGTAATACCAATTTTGCATCAACCATCATAGTTCTTCCAAGTTCTAACAGTTTCTTTTGGCCACCAGATAAATTGCCAGCTAATTCATTCGACAGATGAGTTAAATTTAAAAAATCAACAACATCTTGAGCTTTTTGTTTTACAGCTAATTCTTCAGTTCTAACTAAACTTGGTTTTAACAATGCTGTCATTAGTTTTTCACCAGATTGATTTGGTGGCACCATCATTAAATTCTCTAAAACTGATAAATTTGTAAATTCATGTGCTATTTGAAAAGTTCTCAAAATACCTTTAGAAAATAATTCATAGGAAGGAACATCCGTTACATCTTCATTATTAAATAATACTTTTCCTAGTGAAGATTTTAAGTTCCCAGCAATCAAATTAAACAAGGTAGTTTTACCTGATCCATTAGGTCCAATAATTCCTGTAATAGATCCTTTCTTAATCTTTAAAGAGCAATCCGAAACTGCAGCTAACCCTCCAAAATACTTAGATAGGTTTTCAATTTGTAAAATATTCTGTTCTTGATTCATGAGATTTTATTTATTTAGTCTTCTATGTATGCTGTTAAGAGTATTTTCTAAAGATTTATAAAAACCAGCTTTTCTTAATTCATTTACACCCTGTTCGTTTAATCCTTTGGGGGTTTGAGATTCTTTTACCAAGTATTTTAAATCTTTTTTAGAATTTACAACAGCGTCTTCTGATAATGCTAAAAATAAAGATGTAACATATTTTTGTGCATTATTTTGCTTAACACCTCTTTTAACTAACCAGTCTGTCATTACTCTTAACAACTCATAAAAAGGTGCCATCATTCCAGAAGTTGCCCAAAAGTTAATTGAAGATTTTTCATTTTTAATCTCAACTGTTGTACCGATCTTGTTAAAAAAATCTTTCACTTTTTTATTTGGAGGGCAAATAGGTACTGGCCCTTTTTTAAGTGAAATTGGTGGCAGAGGTATTGCTTTTATAATTTTTGCTTTAACTTTGATTGCTTTTTTAAGTTGGGCTAAAGTAATTGTTGATATGAAACTAATTATAGTTTGGGTTGATTTAAATTTTAAATCTTTAATAATTTTTTTACCTACTGTTGGAGTTACAGATAAAAATATCCAGTCAGATGAATTAACAATTTCCTGATTATCTTTACTAATAGTTATTTTTTTAAACTTCTTTTTTAAACTCAGAGCAATAGATTTATTTCTGTGAGAGATAATTATCTTTTTATATGATATTTGTGAATTACATATGCCAGTAATCACTGCAGATGCAATTTTTCCAGTGCCTATAAATCCTAATTTCATTATGGGTTAATATAAACGACTTATATTGATATTTCTTTATTTTTTTTAACAGTTTTAAAAATCTGCCACCCAACTATTATAATCGTCACCGCTAATATTGATGCTGTAAGAGGTCTAGCCCATAAAAAATCCCAAGAACCATCACTAATTAATAAGGATCTTCTTAAATTTTCTTCCATTAAACCACCAAGTACAAAAGCTAAAATTAGCGGTGGCATCGGGAAATCATATAACCGCATAAAAGTTGCGACAACGGCTATACCTATCATTAAATAAATATCAAAATTATTAAATGACATTACATAAATCCCTGTAATAGAAAAAAATAAAATTAAGGGTATTAGATAGTTTTTTGGAACTGCGAGTATTCTTGCTATGTAAGGAATTAATGGCAAATTTAATATTAATAATATTACCATTCCAATATACATCGACATTATAACTGACCAAAATATTTCAGGATTTGTTATATAAAGTCTTGGGCCTGGTTGTATGCCAAAACCTAAAAGTGCGCCAAGCATTACAGCTGTAGTTCCACTTCCAGGTATTCCTAAAGTTAATAAAGGAACAAAAGCTCCAGAACAAGCTGCGTTGTTTGCGGTTTCTGGTGCCGCTAGACCGTGCACACTCCCTTTACCAAATTTTTCTTTTTCTTCGTCGTTTACAAAATTTCGTTCCATTCCATAAGATAAAAATGATGCAATAGTTGCACCAGCACCAGGCAAAACTCCAATTAAAAAACCAATAATTGATGCGCGTGGAATAGTCTTTAACATTTTAGTTCTTTCTTCTTTATTAATCTTAATTGAACCAAGTTCTGTTAATGAAACTTTTTTAGCTACTTCACCAGGGTCATTACGTTTTAAAATAATTGTTAAAGCTTCACTCATTGCAAAAGTTGCCATAACAACTAAGACAAAACTTATTCCATCCGTTAAGTTCATGTTATTAAATGTAAATCTTGTGATATCTGATAGTGAATCTTGACCAACAGATGCTAGCATTAAACCCAAAACTACCATCATCATTGCTTTAATAAATTGACCTTTAGATGAAAATGCTGCAATTGCAGTTAAACCTAAAACCATTAAGCCAAAATAATCTGGCGATCTAAAAGATAAACTTACCTTAGATAAACTTGGCGCTAAAAATAATAAATAAATTGAAGCAAGGGTTCCACCTGCAAAAGAACTCCATGCTGCTATTGCTAAAGCTTTGCCAGCTTTTCCCTGTTGTGCCATTGGATAACCATCAAATGAAGTTGCAACAGTTCCCGGAACCCCAGGTGCATTCAATAAAATTGAAGATGTTGAGCCCCCAAATACAGCTCCATAATAAACACCAGCCATTAATATCAATCCAGTTGCTGGGTCAAAACCATAAGTAATTGGTATCATCAGCGCTATCGCTGTCATAGGACCAAGACCAGGTAGCATTCCAATGATTGTTCCAAAAAAACAACCAATCATAACCATAAATATATTTTGAAAAGTAAGAGCTGTTTTTAATCCAATTAAAATACCTTCTATCATCCCATAACTCCAAGTAATTTTAAAAATGGATCACGCAGATAAATATCAAGCACACCATGTAAAAGGTACATAAATGCCCCAACAAAAGGAAAAGATAGTGTAAAAATTAATAACCATCTCCTTTCTCCTAATGCGTAATAAGATGAAGCCAGAAATAAGGATGTTGTTAGAAAATATCCAACTTTTAAAATTGTTGCTCCATAAATAATAGCTATCAGAACTAGTATTGCAGTTTTTTTAAATTCTAGATTTTTATAATCAACTTTAATATTTGTATAATCTGGTAAAATAATTTTTAATGCTGAAAAAAA
>Ga0209383_1001204_pt1 | contig 16383 bp, 18 predicted proteins | sample CoawatmetaG02DNA_FD_187510 | JGI IMG/M metagenome (GOLD analysis project Ga0209383, IMG submission 187510) | Marine microbial communities from the West Antarctic Peninsula - Coastal water metaG029-DNA (SPAdes) (version 2) | ecosystem: Environmental > Aquatic > Marine > Coastal ... | reverse complement strand
TACTGCCTCTTCGGCCGAACTCATATCAGGTTCAGTTACAATTTCAAGTAAAGGGGTACCCGCACGATTTAGATCAATACCAGACTTTCCATCGATTATGCCGTGGTTAGACTTACCCGCGTCTTCTTCTAAATGGGCCCTCAAAATCCTTATATCTTTCGAATCATCGCCGATATTAATTGATAATTTTCCTTTACCCACTATTGGTAATTCAAACTGACTAATTTGATATCCTTTAGGCAAATCTGGATAAAAATAATTTTTTCTAGCAAATATAGACCTTGAAGAAATTTCAGCATCTACTGCCAAACCAAAACGAATTGCACTATTAACTGATTCTTTATTTAGAACTGGAAGTACTCCTGGGTAGGCCATACTTACTAAGCAAGCTTGAGAGTTTGGCTCACTTCCATACTTTGTGGATGCCCCTGAAAACTGTTTTGTATTCGTTCTCAACTGAACATGTGTCTCAATTCCAATTACAATATCCCAATCCATTACTCTGTTCCTTTGGGGATTTGCAAGTGCCAATCTGTATTCTTTTGGTAAATATGGGCTACATTAAGAATCTTAGACTCTTCGAAATAATTTCCTATCAACTGAAGACCAACAGGAAGTTCGTTTACAAATCCTGCCGGAATACTCATTGCTGGTAATCCAGCAAGATTTGTTGAAATTGTAAAAACATCCTGCAAATACATTGCAAGCGGATCTTCTTGCTTTTCTCCAGACTTAAATGCAGTAGATGGGGCTGAAGGGCCCATAATCACATCACATTTTTCATAGGCTGCTTTAAAATCATTAGAAATTAATCGTCTTATTTTCTGGGCCTTAAGATAATAAGCATCAAAATAACCAGCACTCAAAACATAGGTTCCAATTAATATTCTTCTTTTTACCTCATCCCCAAAACCTTCCTGTCGAGTTTTAAAATACATGTCCATTAAATCGTCATATTCTTTGGTCCTATAACCGTATCTAACTCCATCGTATCTAGATAAATTACTTGATGCCTCTGCTGGCGCAATAACGTAGTAAGCAGGAATTGCTAAATGATTATTTGGTAGAGAAATATCAACAATATTTGCCCCAAGCTTTTCATACTGCTTTAATGCCTTTTCAATCAATTTCTGAACATCTGAGTCCAAACCATCTTCAAAAAATTCTTTTGGGATTCCGATTTTAAGCCCTTCAATTTCATTATCAAGAGAGTTTGAATAATTTTCTTTTTGCCTATTAAGGCTAGTGGAGTCTTTTTCGTCATGGCCTGTCATAACATCTAGCATTAATGCACAATCTTCAGCGCTAATTGCCATGGGTCCCGCCTGATCTAAACTAGATGCAAATGCAATCATTCCATAACGAGACACAAGGCCATAAGTTGGTTTGAGTCCAGTAAAACCACAAAGCGAAGCTGGTTGCCTAATAGACCCTCCGGTATCAGTTCCAGTAGCAGCTGGACATAACCTAGCAGCAACTGCTGCTGCGCTACCTCCTGAACTTCCACCGGGAACACAATTTAGATTCCATGGATTTTTAACGGGACCGAAATAGGAAGTTTCATTAGATGACCCCATAGCAAATTCATCCATATTAGTTTTGCCTAAATTAACTACACCTGCATTATTAAACTTTTGAACCACAGTTGAATCATAGGGAGATATAAAATTTTCTAACATTTTTGAGCCACAAGTTGTTTTCCATCCATTCGCACAAAAAATATCTTTTTGAGCAATTGGTATACCAGTTAAAATAGATTTTTTTCCAGATTGAATAAGTTGATCAGACTTTACTGCCATTGCTAAACTTTTACTTTCATCGACTGTAATGAATGCATTCAGAGATGCGTTATGTTTTTTAACTCGATTAAGGAAAAATTGCGTTAATTCAACGCTAGTAAACTTTTTTTTCTCTAATGATTGAGAAAGTTCTTTTAAGGAAAAATTAAGCATTTTTATTCTATAACTTGAGGAACGATGAAAAGAGACTGTTCTGAATGAGGGGCTAGGGAAAGGGATTTATCCCGAATATCCCCCTCAGTCACTTTATCTTCCCTTAAGGGCTGGTTGATATCAAGGGCATGAGACATTGGCTCAATAGCATCTGTATTAACTTCTTGCATTTTTTCAATCAAAGTCAAAATTCCAACAAGTTTTTTTTGAACCTGCCCTACCTCTGCTTGAGAAACATTTATGCGGGCTAAATGTGCAATTTTGTTTATTTCTTCTTTGTTTATGCTCATATTTATATGGAATTCAGAATTTTTTTTAGTTATTTGCAAATAATCGGTTATTATACATGGGTTTAGGGTTGAATTTACAGGGCACTATGAAAAATTACTCACACATAGAAATGGCATAATTAAAAATGGTAAAAGATTGGCTCAATAAAATAGTAGACAATGATATCGCAATTGATTTAGGAACAGCTAACACGCTTATTTATCTAAAAGGGCAAGGTATCGTTTTAGATGAGCCTTCAGTAGTAGCGATGAGAAGAGAATCTGGGCCTAATGGGCCGCATTCAAAAATGTCAATACTTGCCGTAGGAGGAGAAGCAAAAACAATGCTTGGGCGATCACCTCAAAATATAGAAGCAATACGACCTATGAAAGATGGTGTGATTGCTGATTTCAATATTACGGAGGAAATGATTAAATTTTTTATTAATAGAGTCCATAAAGTAAATTGGTTTACTCCAAATCCACGGATTGTAATTTGTGTACCTTATGGAGCTACTCAAGTCGAGAGAAGAGCTATTAGGGAGTCAGCAGAAAGAGCTGGTGCAAAACAGGTTTATTTAATAGAAGAGCCTATGGCAGCTGCAATTGGTGCTGGGCTTCCAGTTAATGAGCCTATTGGGTCTATGGTTATCGACATTGGTGGGGGAACAACAGAGGTAGGTGTTTTATCTCTTGGTGGAATTGTATATGCAAGCTCGGCTAGAGTGGGTGGAGATAAAATTGATCAAGCTATAATTGATTATATGAGAAGAAACTATGGAACATTAATATCCGAACCAACTGCTGAAAAAATCAAGAATCAAATAGGTAGCGCTTTCCCTATGACAGAGCTTATGGAAATGGAAGTAACTGGTAGAAATCTAGCTGAAGGCCTCCCAAGAAAGATAACTATTAGTAGTAATGAAATCCTTGAGTCCCTCAATGATCCTTTACATGCAATAGTCGGAGCAGTCAAAACAGCTCTAGAACAAACTCCGCCAGAACTCGCAGCCGATATATCAGAAAATGGTATGGTATTGACAGGTGGAGGTGCTCTTTTAAATAATCTAGATCGATTATTGATGGAAGAAACAGGGGTCCCCGTAATAATAGCTGAAGAGCCTCTTACGTGCGTTGTTAGAGGATGTGGAATAACTCTAGATAATCTTGACCTCTTTCAAAATGCATTTGCATTTGAATAAAAATAGTGCGAAAAGCTAGCAGGAGTAACTTAAAACTTTTTAATAGAGATTCATTTCCTCTATTTTATTTTTTTATATTATTTATTTTATGTTTAGTAATGATGGGTTCTGATTACCGATATCAATTTTTAATAAAACTTAAAGCAGAAGTGCCAATAATAGTTTCGCCAATTAATAATTTAATCAATTTACCAGTAACCTTATTTCGTGATTCGAAAAATAATTTCATAACAAAAGAATTACTCATAGAAAAAATTCAAAATCTAGAAGCAACCATCTATAGTTTATCTATTCAAGTTCAAGAAAATAAACTTCTTAAATCAGAAAACAATACCCTTAGAGATACATTAAATATTCATAAAAAATTTAATATACTTGGCGATAATGCTGAGATAATTCTACCTAATGTTAGGAATGGGTATTCAGTAATTACAATTAACAAAGGGATTAAGCATAATATCAAAGCTGGCTCAGCAGTTATTAACAATTTTGGGCTAGTTGGTCAGATAATAAATGTTTCTGAAACTTATAGTGAAATAAGGCCGCTCACCTCTAAAGCCTACGCGGTTCCAGCAATTATAGACAATGGCAAAGAAAATATTATTCTTTATGGAAATGGAAATGGAGAGCTAGAAATTCCACTTTTTCCTGCGAGTTCACTAATTAAAATTAATGATACTTTCGTTACATCTGGTGTTGATAGACTATATCCCAAAGGAATACTCATCGGAAAAGTCAGCCAAATAAAACCCACGACATCTCCAAAATTTAATTACATAGTGGTAACGCCTTTTTTCCAGGCTACCACCTTCTCACAAATAACAGTTCTTAAGATAAAAAAATGACAGTAACAAATATACAAAAATCTCAAGAAGGTAAATTGTTTATTATTTTGTTTCTAATATCAATATTACTATCTTATATAGGAATTTTTGGTATTCACGACCCAACAATTATGCCTAATTATTTTATAGCACTTGTTGTTTCTTTTATTTTAACCAAGAAGGCTAAATTAAATTTAAATAAATTAGTAATCATTGGGGTAGTAACTGATATTTTGGCTGGGCAACTAATTGGCCAATATGGATTAATTTTTATTAATATTTATATTGCATATTTAATAACTAATAAAATTCTCGTTATTAAATATGAAAAACAAATTGAAAGCTTAAGTATTTTATTAATCTTATTTGGTTTTCTTATTTTATGGTTAACGTCTCAAAGTTACGGTATATCGATAGCCATTGAGGCAATATTATTTCAATCCATTTTGACTTTTATTGCATACTTATTTTTTAGAGTAATCATTAAGACATATCTTTAAAGATAATTAATACGCCTATGGACCTTCACAACTTTAAATACACTTTTAAACAAAGGTTAAATTTTATCTTTGGGCTCCTTATATTTATTTTTTCTATTTTATTAATAAAGTTTTTTTATTTACAAATAATAAAATTTGATAATTATTCCGCCCTTGCTAAAAGTAATAGAATAAAAATTATCTCAATTCCTGCAATTAGAGGTCAAATTCTAGATCGCAATCTCGAAATACTAGCAGCAAACAAATTAATTTATACATTAGAGTTGGACCCAAAAAATAAATCAGATATAAATGAGATTAAAAAAAAATTAAGCAATATTGTTCAAATATCAAATTATGATATCAAGAAATATAATAAAACTCTTAAAGAAAATTATTACTCCTCAACAATTCCCATAAAAACAAATCTAACAAATACTCAAGTGGCAAAGTTCATAGCTAACCAATATAAGTATCCTGAAATTTCCTTAAAGCAAAAATTCTCGAGGACTTATCCAAAACAACAAACAGGTGCGCATTTTATTGGCTATATAAATCGTATTAATAAAAAAGATATCAAAAGATTAAAAAAATCAGGAAAATTTGAAAGTTATATGGGCTTAGATCACATAGGGAAAACAGGAATTGAGTTTTTCTATGAAGATAAATTACACGGGTATCCTGGTTATAAAAAAATAGAAGTTAATGCTAAAAATGATGTCATTAGAACAATTGAAACAATAGAGCCGATTCATGGAGAAGATATAATTTTAAATATAGACTATAAAATACAAAAAGTTGCTGAAAAAGCCTTTGGTAAATACAAGGGGTCAATGGTCGCACTCAATCCAGAAAATGGAGCAGTATTAGCTTATATTAGTCAACCTTCTTTTAATCCTAATCTATTTATAAATGGTATTGATGAGTCTAATTGGAGAAGGCTCAGTGATTCAATTCATAATCCTTTGGTCGATAGGGTTGTCTCCGGTCTCTATCCACCTGGCTCGACACTCAAACCTTTTGTGGCACTTGCGGCATTAGAAAATAATATAAGGCGACCCCCTTTCTCAATTATTGATAAAGGATTTTATAATATGCCTAATCAATCTAAAACTTTTTCAGATTGGAAAAAGTCTGGTCATGGGAAAGTAGATATTATAAAAGCAATAGCTGTTTCTTGTGACACCTTTTTTTATGGATTAGGCATTGAGTTAGGAATCCCTAAATTAAATATTGTATTAAAAAGATTTGGTTTTGGGCAAAAAACAAATATTGATATGCCTAATGAAAAAGCTGGGCTTATTGCTTCAGCTGAATGGAAAAAGAGAAAGTATAATAAGAAATGGTATCAAGGTGAAACTGCGATTACTGCCATTGGCCAGGGATATACTCAAACAACACCAATTCAATTAGCTTTAGCTACTGCAAAACTAATTAATCCAGACCATTCTCTTCGCCCCAAGCTATTAAAATTACATGTTCCTCCAAACCATATGAAATCTAAGATAATTGATTCAAATAAAGAGACGAGTCATTCACAGGGAGCCTTAGAATTCAATTTATTTGGGGAAAAAACTAAATCGTCATATTCTTTGGTCAATATAAACAAAATTGACGATTTAAACTCAGTTAAAAAAGCTATGGCTCTTGTAACAAAAGAAGGAGGGACTGCGGCATTTATTGGTAGGACTTCTAGTTACGATGTTTCAGCAAAAACAGGAACAGCCCAAGTTTTTGGTTTAAAGAAAAACGAGGTTTATGATGAATCCAAACTTCCAGATAAACTCAAGGATCACGCCCTATTTATAGCTTTTGCACCTTCTGAAAAACCACGACTTGTTATAGCAATAATAGTTGAAAATGGGGGTCATGGAGGAGCAACAGCTGGACCAATTGCAAAAAAAGTTTTTGATGCTTATCTAAATGAGGCTAATTAATGATTAATCTAAGATTATCAAAATATTTTAATAACATTGATCGATTTCTAATAGCTCTTATTGTACTTTTAATTAGTATTGGCTTAGTTACATTAGTTAGCGCAACTCAACAAAGCACAGCTCTTATAGGCAATCAAATAATAAATATTACAGTTGGGATAATTCTATTAGTATTTTTAAGTAATGTTGACCCCAAACGTTTTCTTTTTTTGGCTCCACACTTATACATTATTAGTTTAATTTTATTGGTATCTGTTATTTTTTTTGGATTTGAGAGTCATGGTGCAAAACGGTGGATAAATATATTATTTTTTAATTTTCAGCCTTCTGAAGTTATAAAAATTACTATCCCCATGATGCTAGCTTGGTTGTATAATCGATTCCAAAATACTATAAATTATAAAACGCACTCTATAGCATTTATTATTTTAGCTATTCCTTGTTTATTAATTTTAGATCAGCCCGATTTAGGAACTTCTATTTTGATTTTCTTATCAGGTTTAATAGTTATTTTTCTGGCTGGGCTATCATTAAGATTCATTATGGTTAGTATTTTTAGCTTTTTACTTGCCTCACCTTACCTCTGGTCAACATTGCATTTATACCAACAAAATAGGATTTTAAGTTTAATTGACCCTAGTCGTGACCCTTTGGGGACCGGTTACCATAGCATCCAATCAATGATTGCTATCGGATCTGGTGGTTTTCTAGGAAAAGGTTGGTCGTATGGTGGCCAAACGCAACTTAATTTCCTCCCAGAAACATCTACAGATTTTATTTTTTCAGTATTTGGAGAGGAATTTGGTTTTCTTGGAATTTTTATTCTTTTTGTTCTTTATTTCTTAATACTGTATCGATGTATTGATATGGCACAAAAAATGCAAAATACTTTTTCTAGATTAATTACTGCTTCATTAGTATTTACTTTATTTAGCTCTAGCTTTGTAAATATTGCAATGGTCAGTGGAGTATTGCCCATAGTAGGAGCACCATTACCATTTGTTAGTTATGGTGGCACATCAATGGTTGTATCTTTAACTATGATTGGTATTATTATGAGCTTACATTCTAACAAATCTTTAATCGCTAACTAATGAATAAATATATTTTTACATCAATAATTATTTTTTTACTTTCTGGTTGTCAATCAATTGACCCAATCTTTAAAGAAAATCCTAACAAAAAAGAAACTAAGATTAAAGAATCAGGCGCTTACTATTTAGATGATGGACCAGAAAAAAATCTACCAGAGAATCTAGATGAGATTCCAAATGCGAAACCAAAATATGAGGCACTTTCAAAATGGGCCAGCCGTCCTTATGTTGCATTTGATAAAAAATATACTCCTATGACAAAAATTATTCCCTTTAAGGAAGAAGGTTATGCATCTTGGTATGGTAAAAGATATCATGGTAAAAAAACATCTATTGGGGAAACTTATGATATGTACCAGATGACTGGTGCTCACAAAACACTACCTCTTCCATGCTATATAAAAGTAACAAACTTAAAAAATAATCGCTCAGTAATTATTCGAATTAATGATCGAGGGCCATTTGTTGATGAAAGAATTGTTGATTTGTCCTATGCCGCAGCGCATCGTCTTAGAATTATTGAGAAAGGTAGCGAGTTAGTAAGAATAGAAATGGTAAATCCATCTTTAGCAAACAAAGATATGAAAGTAGCTGATAATGTAACTTCAGCTAATTCTTCTATAAAATCTTTTTATATTCAAGCAGGCGCTTTCTCAAACGAAGCTAATGCTTCTTACCTAGTAAATAGGCTGTCTAAAATTCAATTTAGAAATTCTTTAAATATTAAAAAGTTAAGTAAAAATTCTCTTTATTTAGTTGCTATTGGTCCTTATGGTAGTAAAAAAATTGCAGAGCAAGCCTTAAAAGATATTTCACAAAAAATCCAACTTAATAGTTTTATCATCTCTGAGTAATAACCTCCTCTCAATGGGCCAAAACGAAAAAGAGTCATTATTAAAATTTCCTTGCGACTTTGATATTAAAGTCATGGGGGAGTCGGATGAAAATTTTTCTAAATCTATTATTAAAATAATAAAAAAACATGATGAAAATTTTAATGCGTCAAAAATTGAAATGAAGGGAAGTAGTAATGGAAAGTATATTAGCTTAACTTGTAATGTTTATGTCACCTCTCAAAAGCAACTTAATAAAATGTATGTTGATCTATCAAAGAGCCCCATAACTAATTTTGTTTTATAGCATATGCCAATAAGTATAAAGAATCTGGGACTCACAAATTACGAGGATACTTTAGGAGCTATGAAGTATTTTGTTGATCAATTACCTACAAAAGATGAATTATGGATTACAGAACATCATCCCATTTTTACTACAGGAGTAAATAAAAAAAAATCAGTAATTCCAAAAATGAATATTCCACATTTGTTTGTGGATAGGGGGGGGAAAATAACTTATCATGGGCCAGGGCAATTAATTATTTATACGCTAATTAATATTAAAGAAAATAATTTAACTATTAGGCAATTAGTATCACTTCTCGAAAATTCTATTATTGATTTTTTGGCCAAAAACAAAGTTAACTCGTATTCTAAAATTGAAGCGCCTGGGGTGTATATAGATGAAAAAAAAATATGCTCTATTGGTTTAAGGATAAAAAAAAATTATGCCTACCATGGCTTAAGTTTTAATATTGATATGGACACTAACCCGTTCACAATGATTGATCCTTGTGGTATTACTGGTCTAAAAATGGCACAATTATCAGACTATAATGTTCAAAGTACAGTAGAAAAGTGTGGGAAAGAGATTGCATTAATTATTAATAAAAAGTTAACCCTTAATTATGAACAAAATAATAAGAATTAAAGAGGTTGGTAAAGAAAAAACTGCAAGATTACCAATAAAATTTATTGAAAAAGATAAGCTATCAAAACCTTCATGGATAAAAATGAAACTACCTAGTAGTGATAAATTTCATGAAGTAAGCCGCCTCCTTAAAGAAAACCAACTTAATACGGTTTGCGAAGAAGCAAGTTGCCCTAATATTGGCGAATGTTACAGTCAGGGTACTGCAACTTTTATGATCTTAGGTGAAATTTGCACTCGTCGCTGTCCTTTTTGTGATGTTGCAAGTGGAATTCCTCTTGAGCCAGATGAAAATGAACCTGTGAAATTAGGTCTTATAATTGCAAAACTTAAACTAAGATATGTTGTAATCACAAGCGTAGATCGAGATGATATGAAAGATGGAGGAGCCACTCACTTTTCTGAATGTATAAAGGAAATTCGTAAAAATAATAAAAATATTAAAATTGAAATTCTAGTGCCCGATTTTCGAGGAAAAGGGAAAATAACAAAAGCATTGGAAATACTATTTAAGCAGCCACCTAATATTTTTAATCATAATCTTGAAACCATTCCAAGGCTATACAAACGAGCAAGGCCAGGGGCTCGATATCAACACTCTCTTAAGCTCTTACAAGACTTTAAAAGACAGATGCCATTAATTCCAACAAAGTCAGGCTTAATGCTTGGTTTAGGTGAAACAAATGAAGAAATCCTTGAGGTTATGAAAGACTTAAGAACGCATGGTGTAGATATGCTAACACTAGGCCAATATTTACAACCTACTCCTTACCACCTCCCTGTTGAAAGATATGTGCCACTAATTGAATTTGCTAACCTTAAAAAAGAAGCAGAAAAATTAGGCTTTACGTCGGTTGCAAGCGGACCAATGGTAAGAAGTAGTTATCATGCAGATGAACAAGCGGAAGGATTGAGTGACTGATGGTTCCTGTATTAAAAACTGAGTTAAGTTCTGAGTTGTTTAATTTAGAAAATTACATAATTAATCACAGCTGTGATATCGAGCATTGGTTTAGAACACAATGGTTAGAGCATAGTGCTCCATTTTACGCGTCCGTTGACCTAAGAAACTCTGGTTTTAAATTAACCCCTGTAGATACCAATCTATTTCCAGGTGGCTTCAATAACTTAAATCCTGATTTTGCACCACTCACGATTCAGGCTATTTCTGTTGCTATAGAAAAAATTTGTCCTGATGCGTGGAGAGTACTAATTATTCCTGAGAATCATACAAGGAATAAGTTTTACTTAAAAAATATATTTGAATTAACAGAAATTTTAAAAAATTCTGGTCTTGAAGTTAGAATTGGGAGTGTTGACGAAAATATTAATGAAATTCAAATAATTAAAATTGATGATAAAAATTCCATAAAAATTGAGCCTATTCATAGAAAAAATAATCAATTATTTTTAAAAAATAATGACTCTACAACTTTCAAACCATGCGCCATTATTCTTAATAATGATCTTTCTGGAGGTGTGCCAGACAAGCTTAAAGATATTGATCAAAATATTATCCCTCCTCTGTCAGCAGGATGGCCAACTAGAAGAAAATCAAATCACTTCGATTATTATAATGAAGTAGTTTTCGAATTCTCTAAATTTACAAATATTGATCCTTGGCTAATTAATCCATATTTTGAAAAATTAGGTGGTTTAAATTTTCTTGAGCGGGAGGGAGAAATTCAATTAGCTGAGCATATTGATAAACTATTGTTAAAAATCAAAGAAAAATATTCTCAATATAATATAACTCATGAACCATATGTAGTAATCAAAGCAGATGCTGGAACTTATGGAATGGGCATAATGACAATTAAGAATAGTGAAGATGTTATAAATCTTAATCGAAAGATGAGAAAAAAAATGTCTGTTGTTAAAGAAGGATTAAAAGTTACAGAAGTGATTATACAAGAAGGGGTTCATACTGAAGAGGCTGTTAATGATGCCGTGGCTGAACCTGTTGTTTATATGATTGATCATTTCGTTGTTGGTGGTTTTTACCGGGTACACACTAATAAAGAAAAAGATGAAAATCTGAATTCCCCTGGCATGCATTTTGTTCCGGTTGCTTTTGAAACTTCATGCCTTATGCCCGATCAAGGCAGGCCTTGTGATGATAAGGCAAATAGATTTTACGCTTATGGGGTTATAGCAAGATTAGCCTTGCTTGCTGCTGCGAAAGAACTCCAAAACTAAATATTATGAAATATTTATTTATAATTGATGCGCCAGAAACATTAAGTTTTTATAAAGATACTACCGTAGCCTTGATAAAAGAATGTCTTAATCAAGGGATTGAGGCTCATTACACAAATATTCATTCATTATCTATTGATAAACAACAAAATATAATTACTGATAGTTATCACATCTCTAATATAAATTCATTAGTTGATAAACAACAAAAAATAAAAAATAAAATTCAATATTTTAATAAAGTTTTTATAAGAAAAGACCCGCCTTTTGACAGCAACTATTTAAATCTAACTTTTATACTTGAGCTTGCTGAAAGCCATAATGTTGAAGTAATTAATAGTCCAGCTTCAATTAGAAATTATAACGAAAAACTATCAATACTTAATTTTACAAGCCTCATTCCATCCACAATTGTTTCATCCAAAGCAGAAGATATAATTACTTTTATTCAAAAAGAAAAAAAAGTGATTGTAAAGCCACTTGATGGAATGGCAGGTAATGGAATCTTTATGGTTACTCCCAAAGATAAAAATATGAATGTGATTTTAGAAACTGCAACAAATAATGGTACAAAAGCTATCATGGCTCAAAGGTACTTACCTGAAATTAAAAAGGGAGATAAACGTATTATTGTAATTAAAGGTGAGGCTATACCGTATTCTCTAGCAAGAATTCCATCAAAAGGTGAGGTGAGAGCTAATTTGGCAAAAGGTGGTAAAGGAAAAGCTCAGAAATTAACAGCTGGAGATAAAAAGATAGTGATGGGTGTTAAAGATTTCCTAATTAAAAATAAACTTAATCTTGTCGGCTTAGACATTATAGGCAATTATTTAACTGAAATTAACATAACTAGCCCTACCGGGATTGTTGAAATAGAAGAGCAAACAGATTTTAAGGCTGCAGCTTATATTATAAATGCATTTAAATAGACTAATTATATATATTTTAATCAGTCTTTTAATGGGCTGTGCTGACAATAAGATTCACCAAAGCAAAGATTTTATCTTCGGTACGTTAATTGATATTAAAATTCATGGCGAATCTAAAATTGATGCTGAAAAAGTAGCCAATGAAATTTTTTTTGAATTCCATCGTCTCCATAAATTGCTTCACCCTTGGGAAAAAAGTTTTATTACAGATATTAATATTGCGATCTCGCAAAATAAATCTATACCTATTAACAATGATGAAATTATCACTATTTTAAGTAATGCTCAGCGTCTTGAAACACAAACTCAAAATTTATTTAATCCATCTATCGGCAGGCTCATTAAGTTATGGGGATTTCACTCAAATAATTATAATCAAGAAACAATTCCAAATAAGGAAGAAATTCAAAAACTAGTATCTTCAAATCCATTAATGCAGTCAATTAAAATTAAGAATGGAATTTTAAAAAGTAATAATAAAAATGTTCAAATAGATTTAGGTGGCTATGCAAAAGGCTATGCATTAGATCAAGCTAAAAAAATACTCAAACAGAATAATGTTAAAAATGCTTTAATAAATATTGGAGGGAATATTCTAGCTTTTGGTAAACATGGTGAGCGTGATTGGGTGGTTGGAATCCAAAATCCTAGAAAGCCTAATGCATTAGCTTCGATTGCTCTTAAGTCTGGTTGGACCATTGGAACATCTGGTGATTATCAAAGATATATTATGGTTAATAATCAAAGGTATTCTCACTTGATCAATCCTAAAACGGGTTACCCTGAAAATAAAACACAATCAGCCAGTATTCTTATACCCCCTTCAAAAAATTCAGGCATTCTCTCAGATGTCTTTTCTAAACCACTTTTTATTACTAGTAAGGAAAATAAAGCGAATATGGCTAAAATACTTGATATCAAGTATTTTTTAATTATTATGAATGATGATTCAATTCTTATAAGCAAATCTTTAAGTGAAGAAATAAACTGGGAAGACGATATTGATAAAAAAAATATTACAATCTTTTAAGGTAGCTAAAGCTGGGGACTGGTTTATTATTATTCTATTCTTTACGTTAATTGTTATTAGTACAAAATTACTATGGAATCTTCCACAAGGCCAATACCTTGAGATATATAAAAATAATGAAATATTAGCAACCTATAGTCTTAATCAACAAATCACTAAAACAATTAATGGAGCAAAAGGGGAAACAAAAATTACTATCAATAATGGAAAAGTTAGATTTTCCTCAGCACCATGTGCCAAGAAATACTGCATCCATCAAGGATGGATAAATAAAGCAAACCAAATAATAATATGCATTCCAAATAAAATATCTATTTCTATATTAGGTGGTAATAAAAATTATGACTCTATCAACTATTAATATTTCTGATAGGGACCATCAAATAGCCAAACTTTCTGCTATAGCTGTTGCATTATCATTGATTGAATTTTTTTTTCCAAGTCCTATACCTGGAGTAAAGCCTGGAATAGCAAATATTATAATTTTATATACTATATTTAAATTTGACCTACGAATGGGGATATGGGTCTCTATTATTAGAGTGTTTGTAACGAGTATTATCTTAGGGTCATTTTTAAGCCCCACATTCTTTCTAAGTTTGAGTGGTGCTCTATTTAGCCTTCTTTCTCTTATAATTTTTAAAAATTTGAGTCCAAAATTTTTTAGTCTAATTAGTTTTAGCTTAATTGCTTCATTAGCACATATCATCGGTCAATTTGTCATCGTCAGACTTTGGATAATTCCCCATGATGGAATATTTTATCTTTTACCAATTTTTATATTATCAGCATTCATTTTTGGCTTGGTTAATGCTCTTGTTACAAATAAACTTCTTCAATTAAACCCAAAAAAATAATTTTTATTAATGATAAAATAAGATAAAAGAGGAATTAATTATGAAAACGTACTATATATTTTATTTGCTAGCCAGCTCTATATTGTTAAATAGCTGTGGTACAAAAGGCCCGCTTTATATTCCTGAAGATAAATATCCTCAAGCAGAAGCTCAAGGGGATGCTTATCCAAACCTGATATCAGGAATTGCTTAAATCTAAAATGACTGAATCTATTTTAAAAAAAAAGGAAGAGAGATTCTATATTGAGGATCTTCTTGTTGAAAATATTGCTAATGAATTTGGTACTCCTTCATATATCTACTCAAAAAAAATTATTCTTGATAATTACTTTAATTTTGAAAATGAATTCAATAATATAAACCATCTCATTTGTTTCGCAGTCAAATCCAACCCTAATATAGCTATATTAAATTTACTTGCAAAAAATGGTGCTGGATTTGATATTGTTTCTGGGGGCGAGCTGCAAAGAGTAATTTCTGCAAAAGGAAATCCAAAAAAAGTTGTATTTTCAGGTGTTGGGAAATCAAAAAAAGATATTGAATTAGCTATCAAGCATGACATCCTTACATTTAATGTTGAATCAGAAGCAGAACTTTTTCGTATTCAAAGTATCGCAAAAAAGTTAAGTAAAGTAGCTAGTATATCGATTAGAGTAAACCCTGATGTCGACCCTAAAACACATCCTTATATTTCAACTGGACTCAAGGATAATAAATTTGGTGTTGATGAACAGAGCGCAATCTCAATGTACAAAATTGCCAAAAATCTTGATTCAATTGTGATTAAAGGTATTGATTGTCATATAGGGTCCCAAATAACAGAATTACAGCCTTTTGAAGATTCAATCAAAAAATTACTTTCATTGATTGATCATCTTAAGTCTATTGATATATTAATTGAACATATTGATATTGGTGGGGGAATTGGTATCAAATACTCCGACGAAAAACCGCCTAGCTTTTCTGATTATGCTAAAACTGTTAAAAATATTCTAAATGGCCGTGACTTAAAAGTTATTTTTGAACCCGGTAGAGCATTGATTGGTAAAGCTGGTATTTTATTGACAAAAGTAGAGTATATAAAAACTAGTTCGGAGAAAAAATTTATAGTTGTTGACGCAGCCATGAATGATTTAATGAGGCCTGCTCTATACGGGGCATTTCATGAAATTATAAATTTATCCCCGTGTGAATCAGAGAGAGAAAGCTATGACGTTGTCGGTCCCGTATGTGAAACAGGTGATTTTTTTGGTAAAGACCGTTTATTATCTGCAGAAGAAAATAATATACTAGCTATTTTAGATGTAGGCGCATATGGGATGTCAATGAGCTCAAATTACAACACTCGCCCAAAAGTAGCAGAAATACTTGTTGATGATAATAAATCGCATCTAATAAGAACTCGTGAAACTTTCGCTGACTTAATTAATGGCGAGAAATTATTACCTTAATTTAACTATGTCAAAAGAGATTATTAATTTATCGTTAGCTAATCCCAGGGGTTTTTGTGCGGGGGTTGAAAGAGCAATCTTAATTGTTGAAAAAACATTAGAAAAATACGGGGCACCAATATATGTTCACCATGAAGTTGTTCATAATAAATTTGTAATTAATGATCTAATGGAAAAAGGGGTGATTTTTGTTGAAAGCTTAAAAGAAATTCCAAATTCAAGTCATGTTATCTTTAGTGCTCATGGTGTATCTAAAGCAATAGTAAAAGAATCTGATAAATTAAACCTTATTTCAATAGACGCAACCTGTCCATTAGTTACTAAAGTTCATCGCGAAGTTAATAAATTAAGTAATGGTGAATATACAATTATTATGATTGGACATAAAGGTCA
>Ga0209383_1001190_pt1 | contig 16511 bp, 18 predicted proteins | sample CoawatmetaG02DNA_FD_187510 | JGI IMG/M metagenome (GOLD analysis project Ga0209383, IMG submission 187510) | Marine microbial communities from the West Antarctic Peninsula - Coastal water metaG029-DNA (SPAdes) (version 2) | ecosystem: Environmental > Aquatic > Marine > Coastal ... | reverse complement strand
GATCAGTTAGCACAACAATGTAGGGTAAATTATTTTTCTTTAGTTCGTTAATTGCCAGTGTCGTTCTTGTCATTTGGCTTAATGATATAAGGCTTTCCATCATCCTCATTCCACCACCAGAAGTAAATACTACAAAAGGTTGTTTGTTTTCTATCGCATGTTGAATTCCGTATAAAAAAGCCTCACCTTCTGCTGCGCCAATTGAACCACCCACAAAATCAAAGTCTGATGCAATAGCAGTAAGTTTTACATTTTGAATATTAGTATTGACCACCATCATTCCACAATCCATACCTGTTTTTTTTCTAGCAGCTTTTAATCTATCTTTATAAGACTTAGAGTCACTCCAATTTAAAGGGTCATCTTGAGGAATAGGAGTTTTTAACGTTTCATAATTATTTTTACCAAAAACAACATCAAATCTTTGACGTGGGCTTATTCTGTGATGTTTATTACAAGATGGGCAAACCCATAAATTATCTTCTAAATCTTTTTTTAAAATTGGACCTTTGCAACAAGAAGTCCAATCGCTGTTGGCAATTTCTTCTTTACTTGCACGCTTCTTAATTATTCTTTTTATTTTTTCTCCAAAACGTAGAGTTTTTTTAATCCAATTCATCTAATTTTGTTTTTTAATCTTTTTACAATATTAGTAACATTTGTGACAGGATTTTGTCTTTTTTCTAGTGATTTTGATATTTCTTTACATAAAGCACTACCAACGACTAATCCATCAGCTTTTCTTAAAGATGCTATAGTTTTTTCAGTGATCCCAAAGCCTATTACAATATTCTTATTCTTATTAAGGTTTTTAATCTTACTGTAACGCTCTAATATTTTTTTAGGTGAAACCTTTAGCTTACCGCCAGTTGTTGAAAGCATACTGATGTAGTAGACCATATCATGAGAATCTTTAATAATTTTTTTCATTCTACTTGGTGATGTAGTAGGAGAGACTAGTTGAATAAAACTAATATTTTTTTTTTTACACTTTTTAGCAAAATCCTTGTTTTCAGGGTAAGGTAAATCAACAACAATTAAGCCATCAACACCAACTTTTTTACAAATATTGATAAAGTTATTATCACCATATTGATAAATCATATTATAGTAACCCATCAAGATTACGGGTTTTGCCTTTTTGGATTTTTTAAAATCTTTTACTATCGAAAAAACATCTTTGATTTTAATCCCATTTTTTAAAGCTCTATAAGCACTTGATTGAATTTGGCCACCATCTGCAATTGGAGTGTTATGAGGAAATCCTATTTCACAAATATCAGCATGTTTTGCAATTGATTTTAATATCTCAAGAGATTTTTTTTTACTATTATCACCTGCAACCGTATAAGTGAGTAACGCAGGTCTTTTTTCATTCTTAGTTTTTTTAAATACTAAATTAATTAAAGACATTTTAGTTAATCTTCCCCAATCTTGCTTTTAAAATATCCCTATCTTTTTTTGCATCTCCACATGAGTTTACTATAATGATTGTATTTTTACTTAACTTAGGGGCAATTTTAATCGCTTCTGCAAAGGCATGACATGGCTCTAAACTTGGGTTTATCTTTTCAAGTTTTGTAACAAGTTTATAAGCATTTAAAGCACTCTCATCCGTTGCTGAAGTATATCTTGCTCTTTTGGTATCTTTTAAAAAGCAGTGAATAGGGGACACTCCTGGGTAATCTAGCCCAGCAGAAATAGAAGCTGTATCATTAATTTGCCCTTCTTTATTCTGACAAACATAAGCAGCAGCCCCATGTAAGATTCCAAGTTTAGCGCCACTTGTTAAAGGTGCCGCATGAAGCTTAGAGTTTTTTGGCCCACCAGCCTCAACACCAATTAATTCAATTTGCTTTTTATCATAATCTATAAACTCACTCCAAAAACCATAAGCAGAACTTCCACCACCAACACAGTTAATAAGCTTAACCTTCTTTGGAATTTTTTTAAATTCAGATTGAATTTGAGGCTTTAACTCTCTTGAAATTTGAGCTGTACTCCAACCACAAATCTTAACAAATATGTTAGGACCTACAGTTGAACCAACACACATATGAGTATTATCACAATTTGAAACCCAGTACCTCATACACTCACTAACAGCATCAACAAGTGTTTGGCTTCCAGAGTAAACAGTTACAACATCAGCCCCATTTTTTTTCATTGCATCAACATTTGGTTTTTGTCTCTTTATGTCTTTTGCACCCATGAATATTTTACATCCAAGTCCAAATTTCTTAGCAGCCATACTTAGCATCTTGCCAGCATAACCAGCTCCGGTATCACCCACGATATATTTTTTGCCTGCTTTTTTAGCAATAAGACAATGAACTGTCGCATTATAGATTTTATGGGCACCTCCGTTCGCCTCAGACACCATTTTGGCATATATTTGAGCACCACCCAGATGATTAGAAAGGTTTTGAAGCTTTATCAATGAGGTGGGTGAGCCAATATAGTTCCTAAAATAATAGTCTCTTTGTTTGATAAATTTTTTGTCATATCTAAGCCTTTCAAAAAGAATAGTTAAATCTTCAATAGGTTTTTTCAGTGTTTCTGGAATAAAATTACCACCAAATTTTCCACCCCAAAAGCCATTTTTGTTATGCTGGTCAATTAAAGGAATTTTTTTTTTAAGTTTCATCATTAATTTTCTTAATTTTTTTTAAAAAAGTATTTATTTTTGAAATATCTTTTAATCCAGATGTTTCTAGACCACCAGAAATATCTATAATGTCCACTATTTCTCTTAAACTTTCAAGATTATCTTCTATCTGAATATTTCCTGCCAACATTAATTCTTTATTTAGTTTAAGATTTTTTATTAATTGATGGTCAAAAGATATACTTTTCTCATAACCTTTGCTGTCAAATAATATTATATCAGCAAGCTCATTAAATTTCATATATTCCACAATATCATTTTGATCTTTGATAGTAATAGCAACTATAATTTTCTTATTATATTTTTCTATAATAGATTTTATCTGAGCTGGAGTACAATCATAAACTTGATAATAATCAAAAGATAAATCTTTTATTTCCTCAAGGATATTTTCATTAGGTTGAACTAATACAGCAACATATTTTGATTTTTTTTTATCTATTTTTAAAAGTTCTTTAAGTTGATTGTGCTCAACAAATCTTTTAGATTTTGGGTAGTTAACTATAAAACCAATATACTGAGGTGAGTTAGGGTGTTCTGTTAAATATCTTAATATTTTTGGGTTGGAGATACCACAAATTTTTGACTTCATCTAATCTATTGACAAAAGAATATTTTTTATATTTTCTTTTGAGTTGCCTTTGGTAATAGGTCTACCAATTATCAGACAATCACTACCTTCTTTAATAGCCTCATTAGCAGTCATAGTTCTTTTTTGATCATCTTTTGTGTTTTCCATTCTAATTCCCGGTGTAAAACACTTGAGTTTTGGTGCGATTTCTTTAATCATTTTAATCTCAAGTGGGCTACAAATAACCCCATATAAGCCAGCCTCCATTGCAATTTTAATTAACCTTTTTACTTGATCTTTCACTTTGTATTTAAAGCCTAAATTTTCTAAGTCTTCATCACCAAAACTTGTTAAAATAGAAACACCTAATAAATTTAAATTAATTTCTTTTGCAGCTTGATTTGCAGCTTTAAGAGCATCTAGTCCATTAAGAAGATGCACAGTAGCGTAATCAATGTTTAAATCTTTGAGTGATTTTACTGATTCAATTAACGTATTTTTAATATCAAAAAATTTGCCATCATAAAAAATAGGCTTTTTAAACTTTGAAAGAGCTCTTATTTCTTCAGGACTTCTTTGAGTAATATATTGTAATCCAATTTTAATCCCTGAAATATCCTCATGAATTAATTCTAATAAATTTAATATTTCTTTTTGGCTTGATACATCACACGCTACGAAAATATTTTTATTCATCATTGTTTAATTTTTTAAACATTTCCTTCGCCATTTTAAAGTGAATTACCTTCTTTTCTGGTGTATTCACTTTTTCTCCAGTTTTAGGGTTTCTGGATATTCTTGCTTTTTGAATATTGGTTGAAAACATACCAAAACCCCTCAATTCAACTCGATCTCCACGCCCTAGAGCTTGCTTAATTTCACTTAGAACAACAGAAACAACTTTTTGAAGATCTTTTTTGAGGAAATTTGGATACGATTTTTTGAGTTGGTTTAGAAGCTTTGATTTTACAATAGCCAATTTTTTATTCTTCTTCTTTTTTCTTTTTCTCTAAATCATCAGATAAAGATGAGAATGGTAAGTTTTTACCACTTGCTTCAGAACCATAAGTGTCTAATGCAACTTTTCTTTCTATCTCTTCAAGTAATTTAATACTTAATGTAACTTTTCTTTTATCTAAATCTAACTCCTGAATCGCACAGTCAATTCTCTCTCCACCTGTAAATCTAGCAGGTCTTGCATCAGCTGCATTAATTGCGATTGCAGATTTTTTAATAATAAAGTCCATTTCACAGCCCTCAGGTCTAACAACCAAACCCTTGTTATCAGTTGAGATAATTTTTACAGTTATGGCTTGTTTAACTTTTTTATCATTAAACCAACTAAACGGATCCTCTCCTGTCTGTCTTAAACCAACCCTAACTTTTTGCTCAATTGGTTTGACCTCTAAAACTTTAACTTTTAATTTATCACCAATTTTATGTTTAGCCAATTCTTCTTCAGCGTTTGTTAAGTAAGTAAGGTCGTTACAGTGCAAGAAAGCATCAATATCCAAACCGTCAATTTTTAAGAAAATAGAGTATTCATTTTTACTAGCAACTTCACCCTCAACTTCAGAGCCGATAGGGTACTTGCTTTCAAAAGTTTCAAAAGGGTTTTCTGTTGTTAGACGATGTGATATTGCAACTCTTCTTTTCTCTTTATCAATTTCAGTAATTATACAATCTATCTCATCACCAACTTTAAACATTTTTTTTGCTGATATATTTTTCTTAGTCCAGCTTAATTCACTCGAGTGAAGTAAGGTAGATAATCCTTTTTCAAGTTCACAAAATGCACCAAAGTCCATAAGCTTAACAACTTTAACTTTATAAATTTTATTTAATTCATAGTTTGTAATATTTTCAAAAGGGTCTGGCGAAAGTTGTTTAACAGAACAACCAACCTGTAATTTTTCTTTATCAACCGTAATTACTAGTAGATCATGTTTTTCACCAATCGTAAAAACTTCATCGGGGTGGTTAACTCTTGAATAAGAAATTTCTTGCAGATGGACCAAAACATCTAACTCACCGTTAACACTAAAGAAACAACCAAAAGAGCTATAACCTTTTACTTCAGCTCCTTTAATTATGTCTCCCACTTTGAATTTTTCAACAATTTTAATTTTGTCTTCTTTTTTAAATGATGAAATAATTTCTCTTCTAGAAACACATGCGTTTCCTCTAACCTTATCTAGTTTGATAAGAGCAAATTTTTGTGGTTCATTCATTAAATGACTAATATCTTTTAATGGTTTATCTGAAATCTGTGACCCTGGTAAAAACATTAATGATCCAGTATCAATGTGCTCTACAATACAACCACCTTTAACACGTCCAGTAATTTTACCCATAATGGGTTCGTTTTTTTCATAAGCTTCCACGAGTTTATCCCACCCTTGAATCTTTTGTGCTTTAGAAGCTGATACTAATACTTCACCTTTTTTATCCTCAAGTCTTTCAAGAAGAACTGAAATTGTTTCACCTACTTTTGCTTTATCAAGCATACCCATGCTTTTTAGTTCATTAATATCTAAGATGGGTTCAGATTTTAATCCTGGCACTTCAAGGAATACAAAGTTATCAGTTACTTTATTTACCACACCTGTGATAATTTTTCCTTCTTCCAGATTTGCTGTTTTAGTAAACTGTGAATTTAATAATTGTTCGAATTCTTTTGATGCAGGGTTTGAAAGGTCTTTATAAATTTCCATTAAGCTTTTAGTTTCCTATTCATAATTTGTTTTATTTTTAAAAAACATGCTCTTTTAGTGTGCTTCGTAGTATTTATCAATACTGAATCTTTTGTTTTCTTCAAAGGGGAGATTTTCCTATTATAGTCACTTTTATCGCGTTTTTTGATGCTTTTTAGCACTTCATTAAAAGATATTTTTTTATTCAGTCCTTTTAATTCTTTATATCTTCTTAAAGCTCTAGTTTTTGTGTTTGCAGTTATAAAAAACTTAAAATCAGCATCAGGGATTATTTTATAAGTTATATCTCTTCCATCAAGACAAGAGCCGTTGTATTTTTTAGGAGGTTGATAAGCACTTTTAATTTGAAATGCATGAACAAGTTGTCTTATTTTTTTATCTTTTGATATTATTGAAGCCATTGTTCCAATCTCATCAGATAATAATTTCTTATTTTGTAAATCTTTCATACTTAACTTGCTCATTATTTTTTTTATCAAAGCATGACCATATTTTTTAGGTTGAGTAAGTTTAATGTTTGCAATTAATCTATAAATTTTACCTGTATCTAAATAAAATAAGTTAAAATGTTTAGATATTAGTTTTGCTTGGGTACCAGCTCCAGCTGCAGCTGGAGAGTCTATTGCAACTTTAATCTTTTTTATTAATCTCATGATGATTTATCTTTTATTTTTTTAATTATTTTTAAGAATGATGGAAAAGAAGTATTAATAGAATCTTTGTCATGAATTTTCCATTGTCCACCAAAAGTTAAGGCAGCAATTGTACTCATCATAAAAACTCTATGATCTTTAAGATAATTTTTAATTGTAATTGATTTTGTTATTTTTAAATTAGGTTGACCATAAATTTTAATTGAGTTTTTTGTCAGTTTTGTTTTGATACCCATCATGTTCAAAATTTTAGATCCCCATTTTAATCTTGGACTTTCTTTTTGATTTAGCTCAGCGATGTCTTTGAAATAAGAAATTCCTTTTGCTTTTGCAGCAGCTAAAAATATGATTAAAAACTCATCTATAGCGCTACTATTTAATTCTGAAGGACAATTTATAGATTTAAGATTATCTGAACTTTTTATTAAGATATCAGAAATTTTTTCACCCCTGTAATTTCTTTGATTTTTTAATAATATTTTAGCACCCATTTTTTTTAAGATAGTAATTACACCTATTCTAGAAGGATTTATATTTACATCTTTAATTAAAAGCTTTGAATTAGTTGAAAGTGTTGTGAGTACCATAAAAAATGCACTTGAGCTTATGTCACCAGGAATTTGATAATTAAATGCTCTAATTTTTTTGGGTTTTTTAATATCTATAAAATCATATTTTTTTGTTTTTTTTATTTTGATAGGTATTTTTAAGTATTTAAAAAGTAATTCAGAATGATTTCTTGATTTTTTGGCTTTAATAAAAGTGGTTCCTGAGGCATTAAGAGCTCCAAGCATTATGCTGCTTTTACACTGAGCCGAACCTTTGTCTTCTAAATACTCAATACCTTTTACTGATTTAGAACCAAGTATTGTTAGGGGCAATTTATTAGTTTTTTTGTAATAAAATTTGGCACCAAATTTACTTAAAGGTAATGTCACTCTCGAAAAATCCCTCTTAGATAAACTTTTATCACCAATTAATTTTATTTTTTGAGGTGATTTAATTAACAAACCTAATAATAAGCGCCCAAGCGTCCCTGAATTTTTGGCATCTAATATCAAATTTTTTTTATATTTAAACCCATTGATTCCATTTCCAAGTATTTCACAATGATTCTTGCCCACACTTACTTTTATACCAAGTCTTTTTATACAATCTAATGCAGCAAGAACATCTTCGGACATCAAGAGATTATAGCTTTTGGACTTTCCAATAGCTTGAGAGGCAAGAAGAACCCATCTAATACTTAAGCTTTTATCTCCACTAACGAGAATTGTTTTGTTAAATTTCTTAATCTTATTCTTAATGATTAATATTTGTGACATCCTAATTATATTTAAAAGAATTTCCAAAATAAGCTGTCTGCGCGTCTGGATCATTTATAAGCTGAGAAGGTGTTCCTTGAGCTATAATTTTACTATTTGACAATACAATTGCAACATCAACGCATGAAAGTAGATCACGTGCCTGGTGATCACAAATACAAATTCCAATTTTGTTTTCCATTTGTAAGTTTACAATAATTTGTTGTAGCATCTTTATTGTCAAAATATCTAGAGCAGCAAATGGCTCATCTAGTAAAAGAATTTCAGGATCAGATAATAGAGCCAAGGCAATAACCAATTTTTTTCGTTGTCCACCAGATAAAAATTTTGCTTTAATATTTTTTATAGAATCTAGCTGAAACTTTAAAATCAATTGAGCTATTTTATCTTTTCTGTCTAGGGAGTTTTTAATTATAATTTCTCCAATAGCATCTAAATTTTCGAGTAAAGTTAATTCATGGAAATACCCACCGTGCTGTGGAACATAACCAATTTTGAACTTTGATGTTCTTATATAAATAGGAAATTCGGTAGCATCTGTTTGTCCAAAAATTATTGATCCATGATTAGGTTTTATGAGCCCAGTAATTAAATTAAATATAGTGGATTTTCCAGCACCATTTGGCCCAAGCATTCCCAAGATCTCACCTTGATTGACAGAAAATGTGACTTCATCCAAAACTTGCCTTCCTGAGTATGATAAAGAAACTTTGTCAAGTTTAACGAGGGGTATTTTCTTTTTAAATGATTTAATTCTAAATTTTTTTATAGTTGTCATAGACTAATTTCTGTAAGTGGTTACTTTGCTATTATCATCCATAAATATTCTAGAGTCTTTTGTAATCAAATCAATTTCTAATCTATCAGCATAACTGGTAATATCAGGGTTTGAATATATTACATTGTTATAGGCATTGGCTATATTTTTTTCAAAAGAAAAGTCCAAATTCTGAGAAGTTAATTTGTTTATTTCAAATGTTAAGATTACATTTTCAGAAAAATAAGTTTCGTAGTTTATACTGTTATATAAAGCATATTTAGAGGTAATTAACACTGGACTTTTATCTTTTAAATATATGTACGCTTTCACATTAGTCATATAAATTGCATCTGTATTCTCTTTATTAATTACCCCATATTCAGAAGTAATTTCATAGGTATTATTTTTTAAATCAGTCGATTGATATTTTATGTCTCTCATCACATTTGAAAAATTTTGGCTTTCTGAGATTGAAACTTCAGCTTCTAAGATTTCTTGTTTAGGCATTTCTGTATCTTTTTTAAAGTATAAAAAAAAAGTTGATATTAGTACTAAAGCTATAAAGGTTAAGAGTAATAATTGTAAGAGTATTTTTTTTTTCACTTACTGGATATTACTCTCAAGAATGTTGTGTATATGAATAATTCCAATAGTTTTAGTTTTATTTTTGCCACTAAAAACGCACAAAGAAGTAATTTTTTTAGAATTCATTATGCTCAAAGCTTTAGCAGCAAGGGTGCTTTTATCTATGGAGATTGGGTTTTTTGTCATAACTTTTTTTACATTTAAGTTTTGTAAGTCTTTGTTTTTTTCACTTATTCTTCTAATCTGACCATCAGTAATAATGCCTTTTGTTATACCTCTTTTATTTTTTACAACTAATACTCCAAGGTTTTTTTTTGATATAATTTGTAGTGCTTTTTTCATCTTTATATCTTCATTGATAAAAGGTATTTTCTCCCCTTTTAGCATTAAATCTGAAACTGTTATTAGTTTAGCTCCCAAACTTCCAGAAGGATGAAATTTTTTAAAATCTAATTGAGTAAATTTTTTTTGATACATAGTTGCAATTGCTAAAGAGTCCCCAAGGCTTAATTGCACACTGGTGCTTGAAGTAGGTACGATACCATGTCCAGATTCTTTTACTTCGGGGATATATAGTTTGATATCTGCAGCCCTATAAAGTAAGGAATTTTTTTTTGAAACAATTCCAATTAATATAATTTTATTTCTATTTGCATATTGTATAATATTTTTCAATTCTATTGAAGAACCTGAGTAGCTTATTAATATTAATACATCTTTTTTTGAAATACTCCCTAAATCTCCATGAGAACAATCACTAGCAGAAATTGTAAAAGAAGGACTTCCAGTGGAAGAAAATGTAGCAGATATTTTAGATGCAATAAGACCACTTTTTCCCACTCCACATAATATAATTTTAGATGAGCACTTTACAATAGCATTTACCGCATCGTTGAATGAATTATTAATAGAAAGTTTTAATTTTTTTAAAGCTTGAATTTCTAGATCGATTACATTTTTAGCAATCTTTTTACAGTCTTTACTTTTCATTTAATGAGCCCATATGTCATCATTAAATAAAGCTAAATCAAGATCAACTCTGGTTTTTAAAAATTTTAAACAATCATTATATAAATCAACCCGTTTTTCTCTTATAAGAATTTTATTTAACTCCTCATGAATTTTGTGCAAATATACTACATCATTTGCACAGTATTTAAGTTGAGCTGGTGACAGTTCGCCTCCAAAATCTGAACTTTGAAATTGTTTACTCACATCGATGTTAATGAATTCTTTAATTAGAGTTTTAAGAGAATGGCTATCAGAGTAAGATCTGGCTAACTTTGAGGCAATCTTAGTATCTAGAATATTTTTAGTTTCAGTTTTTAGATAGTATTGGATGTGAGCCATATCAGCTCTGCCATAGTGAAATATTTTTCTAACCGATTCATCTGAAAGAATTTTATTCAAATTCGGGGCTTTGTAATTTGACCTGTCTAACTGAACAATATGAGCATCTGAATTCCCACTTGATATTTGAATAAGGCATAAGGGATCGCGCTTAACATTGAGCCCCATAAACTCTCCATCAACTGCTATAATATTGCCTAAATCTAAATCTTCTGGTAGATCATTCTTGTGAAGTTTAATATCAATATTCATTTTTAATTATATATATATGAAAGCAAAAAATTGTCTAATCTTCGGCGGTAGCGGTCAAATAGGCCGTCATTTAATCAGAAAGCTTACTAAAAATAATTATAAAGTTACCGTAGTTACTAGAAACCTGCATCAAAAAGGTTACGTGATTAAAACCCAAGCTAATGCTGGCTATATAGACATTGTTGAGGCTAATATTTTTGATGAAGTAAAAATCAGAAAACTTTTTACTCAAACTGATATTTGTATCAATTTAATTGGCATATTATATGAAAGTGGAAAGGGAAATACTTTTAGAAATATTCATTCTATTTTTCCATCTATTCTAGCAAAGCTTTGTAAGGAATATAAGGTTCATCAGTTTATTCATTTATCAGCATTAGGTATCAACAATGCAATAGATTCAGATTATGCAAAAAGTAAATTAGAGGGTGAGGCTAATATTCAAAAAAACTTTCCTTTAGCCACAATTTTGAGACCATCGGTAGTTTATTCTGTAGATGATAGCTTTACTACAAATTTTATGACTTTGTTAAGCAGACTTCCATTCTTCCCACTATATTATAATGGTGACACTAAATTTACTCCAATTCATTGTTCTGATTTAACAGATACTATTTATCACACTATATCTAAAAATATTCATTCTAAAATAATTGAGTGTGTTGGTCCTGAAATCATTTCTTTAAAAGAAATTTTAAAAAAATTATTAAAGTTGATTAGTAAGAATAGATTATTAATTCCTCTTCCATTTTTTGCTGCAAATATATCAGCTAAATTATTTCAATTATTTCCAAAACCATTATTGACAGTAGATCAGCTTATTCTTTTAAAGTATGATAATATTCCTTCAAATAAATATCAGACTAATTCTGATATCGGAGTTCCAAGTACAAGAATGTTTGAACAGGAAGTTGAAAAATATTGCTATATGTGGAGAGATGGTGGTCAATTTTCAACAAAAAAATACAATTCTAAAAACTCTTAATAGAATTTCTTAAACTAAAATTGTATAATTTAGCTTATGTTAATTAATATTATTTATATTTTGATATCGCTAATTTTTCTATTTTTACTGTATCTGATTATCAAGTCAGTCGTAAGTGGTATCGATGGGAAAAGTAAAAATAAAAATAAAAAAAATTACACTAAGCAGTATTAATTTTTTTTTCAACATACTGTGGTACTTCTTCCTCTTTATCAGTAGTTGGTTCTTCTCTTCTTCCTTTTGGCTGATAAGCATATAGCAAATGGAGTTTACAATATGAAAAATCCTTTAATGAGGATCTTCCACAAAAATAAAAGGACTGCTCTTCTGGATGTCCAACAGGCCATTTACAAGAACTTTCATCTAGTTCTTCTAATTTTTTTGGATTTTCTGGCTCAAAATCTTTTTCAATAAGTAAAGATTTAAACTTACTTTTTCTCACTTGTTTTTTTTGAGAGCTACTTTCTTCAGAGTTATTATCAAAATTTTGACTTGATGAAGTATTTCTAGTTTTAATTTTTGATGATAAATTTAATCTATGCGCCTTACCAATAACCGCATTTCTGCTTATGCCACCAATTATTTCAGCAATTTGACTTGCCGTACTTCCTTTACCCCAAAGCTCTTTTAATTTGCTAACTTTTTCATCATTCCAGCTCATAATCTATATTTAGTATGTTAATTAATTTTAATAACTATATACAGATCACACAAGTTTAAAAAAAAAACAATAGATAATTTTGTTTTGTACACAAATTTTTCAAAATTTATATATGATTACCCATGGTTGAATTGAATAAAAAATATAATATTAGCGTGAGAAGATTTGGCTTTATAAACTGGACTGGTTTTAAAAGTTTATGGCTTAAAGAATGCAATAGATTTATGGCAGTTTGGCAACAAACATTACTATCTCCACTTGTATCAAGCTTGTTATTTTTATCAGTTTTGTCTTTGGCTTTAGGAAATAATAGAGGAGATGTTATGGGTTTTTCTTTTATAAGTTTTTTAGCACCTGGATTGATTGCAATGAGTATTCTAACCCAGTCATTTAGTCATTCAGTATCTTCATTAATGATAGGAAAAATTCAAGGAAATATTGTTGATATGCTTTATGCACCGTTGTCAGCATTAGAAGTCACAATGGCAATAATATTAGCAGCTCTCTCAAGAAGTTTTTTGATTGCTATAATTTCTATAGGTGTTTTTTCTTTAATAGTTGAAATGCCAATAAGTAATATTTTATTTATTTTTATTTTTGGTTTTTTGAATGCTTTCATATTAGGTAGCTTAGGTTTTATTACAGGTCTTTGGGCTGAAAAATTTGATCACACAGCAACAGTAACCAATTTTATTATTACTCCATTAAGTTTTTTATCTGGTGTCTTTTATTCTATAGATAAACTTCCAGAGTTTTTCCAAACCATCAGTCATATTAATCCATTCTTTTATATGATTGATGGATTTAGATACGGTTTTTTAGGAAAGTCAGATGGATCAATAAGCGTTGGTTTAATCTATTTAACCATATTAAGTATTGTAATGTGGTATGTAGCTTTTTATCTTTATAAAAAAGGATATAAGATTAAATCTTAGCACATGAGTTCTTTAGCAAAAAATTATAATAGAAAAAAAATATCATTTAAATATGGAAAAGGAAGTTTTCTATACTCAACTAATGGAAAAAAATATTTAGACTTTGTTCAAGGAATTGCAGTTAATTCTATGGGACATGCCAATCCATACCTAATAAAAGCAATTAATAAGCAATCAAAAAAACTTTGGCATGTGTCTAATGCATTTATAATTCCAGAGGGTGAAAAATTAGCTACAAGATTAACTAAAAAAACCTTTGCTGATTTTGTGATTTTTCAAAATAGTGGAGCAGAGGCAACAGAGGCTGCAATTAAGGCTGCCAGAAGATATTTTTATTCAATAGGACAACCAAAAAAAAATAGAATTCTTTGTGTTAAAAACTCATTTCATGGAAGAACATTAGCAACAATTTATGCTAGTGGATCAAAAAAGATGACTGAAGGTTTTGGACCTAAGGTTGATGGATTTGATCATTTTGAGTTTGGTGATCACAAATCACTAAAAAACTCTATAACAAAAAGAACGGCTGCCATTATGGTTGAAACTATTATGGGAGAAGGGGGAATAAAAGTTATCCCAGATTGGTGTTTAAAAGGGTTAAGAAAAATCTGTAATCAAAAAAAAATTTTATTAATTCTAGATGAAGTTCAATGCGGAATAGGAAGATCAGGAAATTTTTTTGCTTTTGAAAACTCAAAAATTAAACCTGATATTGTTCCAATAGCAAAGGGTATAGGTGGAGGCTTTCCTCTTGGAGCAGTATTAATGAATAAAAAAGTTGCCTCAGGAATGACTGCTGGATCACATGGCTCAACGTTTGGAGGAAATCCCTTGGCGATGTCTGTAGGAAATGCAGTTTTAGATCAAATATTTAAAAAAGGCTTTCTTACCAATGTTAAAAAATTGTCAAAATATTTTCACTTTAAGTTAAATAAACTTAAAAAAGAATTTCCTAATATTATCAAAGACGTGAGGGGAATTGGTTTATTAATAGGCTTACAGCTACAAAATGATCAAACAAAGTTTATTCAAAAATTAATGAATAACAACTTATTGACAATTAGAGCTGCAGAAAATGTTATAAGAATACTACCTCCACTTAATGTCAAAAAACAAGAAATAGATTTAGCAATAAAGACTATAAAAAAAGTTTGCTTAACCTTTAGATAGAAATGAAACATTTTATTAATCTTAAAGATATACTTGCATCAGATCTTAGAAAAATAATAGAAGATGCAAAAAAAAGAAAAAGAAAAAGAAAAAAATTTAGTACTCTTGATGTAGATAAGGATAATCCCCTAAAGGGAAAACTACTTATTCAAATGTTTGAGAAGTCAAGCCTTAGAACAAGACTAAGTTTCTATCTTGCGATTAAACAATTAGGAGGTGGAACCATAACACTTAGAGCAAATGAATTGCACATTGGAAAGGGAGGGGAGAGTTTAGCCGATACAGCAAGAATTTTATCAACTTATGGTGATGGTTTTATGTTAAGATCTGATAGAGATAAAAAGATAGAAGAATTTAGTAAATATTTAACAATACCTATTATTAATGGGTTGAGTCCATCATCACACCCAACACAAGTTTTATCAGATATTTTTACAGTTGAGGAAATTAAAAAAAAACCTATTTCAAAATTAAATATCTGCTGGATTGGAGACTCAAACAATGTTCTAAATAGTTTAATTGCAGCATCAGTTAAATTTTCCTTTAAATTAAGTATTGGTTGTCCTAAAAATTATGAACCTAAAAAATTTGTATTAGATTGGGTAAAAAAGAATAAAAGAAAAATTTTCATTTATAATGATGCTAAAAAAGCTGCTATGAATGCAGATATTATTTTTTCAGACAAAGTCATTTCTTTAAATGATAAAATTAATAAAATTAATAAAATTAAAGATTTTAAAAATTTTCAAATTAATTCTAAAATAATGAGTTTTGCAAAAAAAGATGTAACTTTTTTACATTGTCTACCAAGGGGCAAAGAAGTTTCGAGTGAAGTTTTCTTAGGTGAAAATTCAAAAGTGTGGCTACAAGCACTTAATAGAGTACATGTTCAAAAAAGTATCTTGTTGTATTGTTTTGGTAAGTTAAGGTAGTAGTTTAGGACTATCACTATTTTCATTTAAATATTTGATTACAGATGCTCTGTCCTTTTCTTTTCTTAAGCCCGCGTATGACATTTTAGTTCCCTTTAAATAAGAAGAAGGTTTCTTCAAGAATCCATTTAATTCTTCAAATGTCCATTCTTTACCATAGGAAGCTAAAGTCTTAGAATATTTATAATCATCCACACCACCGACTGCCCTTCCAACAACATTATAAAGTGCGGGGCCAATTTTATTTTTACCACCCTTAACTATTGAATGACATGCTGCACACTTTTTAAATATTTTTTTACCACTCATAACATCACCCTGAGCCATCAAAGTAACCATATCAATTTTTGCTACAACCTTAGTTGCTTGGGGTGTGATGGTAGTTAGTTTATTAACTACTTCAATTTCATATCCAGGGTTTTTAGGTTTCTTAACATAAAAAACACTATCTGCAACTTTTCCCAACCCAATTACAAGTAGCGCAACCATTAAAACTGCAGCAATAATTTTATTTAGTTCAAACGAATTCATTTAATTTTAGTTATTTTCACATATAACATGATAATCAAAAAAAGACTTAATTTTTAATTTTATAATTTTGCGTCCGTTAGACGCATAAAGTAGATAATTTTATAATGACAAAAACACTAATATTAATCCCCTCAAGAATGGCAGCAACTAGATTACCAGGAAAGCCACTTCTAAAAATTAATAACTTATCTATAGTTTCTCATGTTTTTAAAAGAGCAGAAGAAGCTAAAATTGGTGAAGTAGTAGTTGCAACTGAGGATCATGAAATATTCAAAGATGTTTTAAAAAATGGCGGAAAGGCAATTTTAACTAGCAGAGAACATAAAACTGGTACAGATAGAATTTTTGAAGCCTATAAAAAACTAGGTATAAAAAATGTTGATTACATATTAAATCTACAAGGAGATGAACCTGATATT
>Ga0209383_1001189_pt1 | contig 16517 bp, 15 predicted proteins | sample CoawatmetaG02DNA_FD_187510 | JGI IMG/M metagenome (GOLD analysis project Ga0209383, IMG submission 187510) | Marine microbial communities from the West Antarctic Peninsula - Coastal water metaG029-DNA (SPAdes) (version 2) | ecosystem: Environmental > Aquatic > Marine > Coastal ... | reverse complement strand
GCTCTTAACAATCCAACCGAAGAGTGTTTATCTTTTTTGAATTGCTTAATATGTGCTGAAAGAGTTTCAATTTTTCCTGTTAATAATGCAATTTGTACTTCTGAAGAACCGGTATCCTTCTCGTGCATTTTTAATTCTTCTGCTTTATTCGTCATACTATTTATTTTCCTATTTATTTGTTTGTTTTATTAAATTTTCTATTTTTTCTGCATATTCAAAAGAATCATCCTTGGCAAAAAGGATCTTTGGTATATATTTCATAAATACTTTTTTAGATAAAACTTTTCTAATTAAAAAAGAATACTCTCTTAATTTTTTAATAACTTTCTCTGTATCTTTTCCCCCTAGAGGCAATACATACGCTTTTGCAATTTTAAGATCTTGGCTCATTTTCACTTCTGTAACAGTAACAGTGTTAGTTTCTAAATTGGGCACCTTAGCTTCATTTCTAGCAAAAATCATACCTAAAGATTGTTTAATCATCTCTCCGACACGTAATTGCCTTTGTGAGATAGGTTTCCCTGTTTTATCAACCAATTATACCTCTCTCTCTGTAGAAGTCGTACTGTAAGCCTCTATTGTATCGTTTTTTTGAAAATCAACAAAGTCTTTAAGAGTTATTCCACATTCTTGGCCATTACTAACCTGTTTAGCCTGATCTTTCTCTCTGAAAATTGTACTAATCTTACCGGTATATATGATTGCTCCATCTCTAATTAGCCTAGCATTCGCACCACTGGCTAATTCTCCTTCTGTTACTTTAGAGCCTGCAACTTTTCCTGTTCCAGAAACTTTAAATATTTCTAGAATTTGAGCTGTACCATTAATTGTTTCTTGAATATCTGGGGCTAGAAGTCCAGACATTTTTAATTTAATGTAATCTAAAACTTCATAAATAATATTATATGAAGAAATTTTAATTTTTTCATTCTCTGCTAATTTTTTTGCTTCCTTGCTTGGTTTAACATTAAATGCAATTAAAGTAGCATTAGATGCTTTTGCTAAAGTCACATCAGTTTCAGTTATCATTCCAATATCTGATAAAATAATTTTAGGCTTAACTTCATCATGTATAATTTGATTAATAGCACTTTTAATTGCTTCAGCAGATCCATGTACATCTGATTTTATAATAATATTTAACTCTGCTGCAGAATTACCTGCAAAGGCAGAATCTTGTGTTGCAAATGTTAGTGGATTTCCTCCTGTTTTAGTTTCATCAGCTCTATTTTCACTTAATGTTTTGGCTTCTTTTTCGGAGTCTAAAACAATAAAATCATCTCCAGATTTAGCTGCTCCATTAATTCCTAAAACTTCAACAGGCGTTGATGGAGGAGCTTCATTAATGTTTTTTCCTTTATCGTTAATTAATGCTCTCACTTTTCCCCATTTTAATCCACTAACAAAAAAATCACCTTTTTTAATTGTTCCTGATGTTACAACAACAGTTGCTACAGCTCCTCTGCCTACATCAATTTTTGATTCTAAAACAATTCCTGTTGCTTTAGATTCAAAGTCAGTTTTAAGATCTAAAATTTCAGCTTGCAACACAACTGCCTCTACTAATTTATCTAAATTCTTTTTAGTTTTTGCTGATATCTCAACCATTAAAGTGTCTCCTGACAAATCTTCAGCTATAAGCTCATATTCTAATAGTTGATTTTTAATTTTTTTTGGATCTGCCTCTGGTAAATCACATTTATTTATTGCAACAACTATTGGGACATTTGCAGCTTTTGCATGTTTTATAGATTCGATTGTTTGAGGTTTAACACCATCATCTGCTGCAACAACTAATACTACAACATCTGTCAGTTTTGACCCTCTAGCTCTCATCTCAGTAAACGCTGCATGACCTGGTGTATCTATAAAAGTTATTTTGTTTGAATCATGTTCTATTTGATAAGCTCCTATATGCTGAGTTATTCCACCAAATTCTCCAAGCACTACATTTGCACTTCTTAAAACATCTAATACTGAAGTTTTACCATGATCAACATGGCCCATTACAGTTACTATTGGAGGTCTATTTTTTAAATTTTCAGATCTAGATTCTTTAATTTTTTGAATAATTTCTTCAGCTTTTGTTTCTCTTATAGGATTATGCCCAAATTCTTTAACTAAATACTCTGCCGTATCTGCTGCTAATGTTTGATTGATAGTAACTGTTACCCCCATTCCAAATAAATGTTTTATAACGTTGCTGGATTGTTCAGCCATTCTATTAGCCAGCTCTCTAACGGTAATTGCTTCAGGAATATTTATCTCTCTTTTTATTGGTTTTAAACTTTCTTGAATTTCTTCTTTAGTAAGTTCTCTATTCTCTTTTAACTTTGCTCTTTTAAGTGAAGCCATACTTCTTGATCTTGCTTCAATCTCGTCACTTAAGGCTCTTGAAACAGTTAGCTTTAATTCTCTTTTTTTCGTATCAGGCTTTCCTTTATCTCCCACATCACTTTTTAATCTTCTTGTTGCTCTTTGTTCGGCTAACTTACGTTTTTCATAGTCATTCGTTATTGGTGAGGATGGTTTTGTTGGTAAAGTGGTTCTTGGAGTCAAACTTCCTGTTGTGCTTACTGCTGGTTTTGATCTTACACTGGTAGGTCTATTAAAGTTACCTCTAGGAGCAAACTTACTTGGGGTTTTTTTAATTACAACTGAGTTTTTACTTTGAGTTTTTGCTAACTCTATATTCTCTATCGATTTCTTGGCTATGCCAGAAAGTGTTAATTTTGTTTTTTTGTTTTCCATATTTCATTACTCAATCTTTATAAATTATATTTCTTGCAGACATGATTAATTCGTCTGCTTCGTTTTTTGATAAAGCAAAGTCTTCTAGGTATCCTTGAATTTTAATTCTTTCACCTTTTACAATATCGTAACCACCTGTTAACTCATCAGATGCAAGGTCTGCAAAGTCCTCTAGTTTTAAAATTTTTTGTTCTCCAAGAGTAACTAGCATACCTGGGGTCAAACCTTTATGGTTTATAAGGTCATCTTGCAGTCCTAAATCTTTAATTCTTTTTGTAATATCTTCTTGATCTTTTTGGTAAAAATCTTTTGCTCTCTCTATTAAGGCTTTAGCAGTATCTTCTTCTATACCTTCGATTTTCATTAAACTTTCTGGCGTGCTATCTTTAATATCTGAAATTGAAGAAAAACCTTCAGCAACAAGTAATTGTCCTAAAGTTTCATCTAATTCTAAATTTTTAACAAAATTTTCAGTTTTTTCTTTAAACTCTGACTGTCTTCTTTCTGAATCTTCTGCATCAGTCATTATATTAATTTCATAATTTAATAACTTTGTAGCTAATCTAACATTTTGACCTCTACGACCAATAGCCTTACTTAAATTTTCCTCAGTTAAAATTACATCTAGTTTTTTTGCAACACTATCAACATTTACTCTTTGAACTTCTGCTGGTGATAATGCGTTTGAAACAACTATTGCTGGATCTTCAGACCAATTAACAATATCAATTTTTTCACCTTGAAGTTCGTTAACTACTGCTTGAACTCTTGACCCTCTCATGCCCACACAAGCTCCCACCGGGTCTAATGAGGTATCAACTGCCTTAACACAAATTTTTGCTCTACTTCCTGGGTCTCTTGCTGATGATTTAATTTCAATTAATCCATCATAAATTTCTGGAACTTCTTGAACGAATAATTTTTCCATAAATTTTGGATGAGCTCTTGATAAAAATATTTGCTGTCCTCTAGGTTCTCTTTTTACATCATAACAATAAGCTTTAATTCTATCACCTGCTTTAATATTTTCCCTAGGTATCATTTCATTTTTTTGGATAATCGCTTCAGCTCTTCCTAAATCAACTATTACATTTCCAAACTCTAAACGCTTAACAATACCACTTAAAATTGTATCTTTTTTATCTATAAAGTCGTTATATTGTCTTTCACGCTCTGCTTCTCTTACATTAAAACTGATGACCTGTTTTGCTGTCTGCGCTGCTATTCGGCCAAAATCGAAAGAGGGTAATGGCTGTAAAATTTCATCACCAATTTTTTTTTCTTTATTTTCTTCACTTAAGATAATTGCGTCTTGAAGATTAATTTCTGTATTTGTATTATCTGGTTTTTCTACAACTATTAATTTCCTAAAAATTCCAATGTCACCACTTTCTCTATCTATTAAAACTTTAATTTCATTATCCTGACCAAACTTTGCTTTTGCAGCTTTTGCAATTCCAGTTTCCATGGAATCAATAATTAATTCTTTATCTATAGATTTTTCTAAGGCTACTGCCTCAGCTATTCTTAATAATTCTAGTTTATCAGATCTTTTATTTAACATATTTTTATTAACTCCAAAAAAAAAGGGCTGAAGCCCAATCTGTAATTTCAAAAATGTAAGGGCAATATATAAAGAAAAAATTATAATTCAATAAGAACTATTTGGAAAAAATACCCTTTTTATCAGTCTTTTCCCAAGAAAATGAACCATCTGCTTCTGGCATTCTTCCAAAGTGACCATAAGCTGCTGTTTTTTCATAAATTGCTTTATTTAAACCCAGCATCTCTCTTATCCCTCTTGGACTTAAATCAAAATTTTGTGAAATTTTTTCAGAAACAAATTTATTTTTTTCTATATCATTATCAAATAAATCCACATAAATTGATAACGGTTTAGAAACCCCAATTGCATAAGCTAATTGAATTAAACATTTTTCAGAAATTTTAGAAGCAACAATATTTTTTGCAATATATCTTGCGGCATAAGCTGCTGATCTGTCTACTTTAGTTGGATCCTTGCCAGAAAAAGCTCCACCACCATGAGGTGCTGCTCCACCATAGGTATCAACAATAATTTTTCTACCTGTTAAACCACAATCTCCATCTGGCCCACCTATTACAAAATTTCCAGTTGGGTTTACATAAAATTCTTTTTCATCAAAATCTTGTAGAAATTTTTCTGGAATTGATTTTAACATATAGGGTGTTAATAATTCTCTTACCTTAGCCTGATCTATATCTGCAGAGTGCTGGGATGATATTACAACTGATTTAACTTTAGTTGGTTTTCCATCAACATATTCAAAAGTAACTTGGCTCTTTGAATCTGGTTCTATATTTTTCAATATTCCAGACTTTCTGTCTTCTGCCATAAGTCTTAAAATTTTATGCGAATAATGAATGGGTGCTGGCATTAATTCTTCTGTTTCGTTGCATGCATATCCAAACATTATCCCTTGATCTCCAGCTCCCTCGTCTTTATTATCTTTAGAATCTACACCCATAGCTATATCTGCAGATTGTGAATGAAGATGACTTTCTATTTTTGTAGCCTCTCTCCACGTAAAACCCTCTTGGTCATATCCAATATCTTTAATACAATCTCTAACTCTTTGAATAAGATCTTCCCCTTTAATCTCTGGACCTCTTACTTCTCCAGCAAGAACAACTTTGTTTGTTGTGGTTAGTGTTTCGCATGCAACTCTGGAAAAAGGATCTCCAGAAAGATAGCTATCTACCACCATATCTGAAATACGATCTGATACTTTGTCAGGATGTCCTTCTGAAACTGATTCACTGGTGAATAAAAAATTTTTTAAATTACTCATGTTTAAGTTTATTAAATGAAAAAAGTAAAAAAATATATATTAAAATTATCATAAAAAAGACTTTATTCCCATATAACATAAAAGGTGTTGATCTAACAAATTTACTCTCAGTCAGCTCAACATATCCTGTTGACCCAAACTCTACCTCCTGTTCAATAATTCCTATAGGATTAACAATAGCAGAAATTCCATTATTTGCAGATCTGATTATATATTTACCACTTTCAATAGATCTAAATATACTGTGAGAAAAATGCTGTTTAGGGCCTATTGAATTTCCAAACCAACCATCTTCTGAAATGTTAATTATATAATCAAAATTGTCATCTCTAGATAATTTACCTGAATAAATTATTTCGTAACAAATTAAAGGAAGTAAATTTAAATCAATTTTACTATTCTTTATATTAAGTGTAATCCTACTTTCTCCACTGGAGAAAGATTCATAGTTGTTAGTAACTGTTTTAAGACCTATTAAGCTAAGAACACTCTCGAAGGGTGTGAATTCTCCAAATGGTACCAAATTAACTTTATTATAGTTTGTGATCAAGTCTAGATTATTGTTAAATGTAGCCATTGAATTAAAGAGCAAATTTTTATCATTTTTTCTTCCTATACTATTTAGACCCATAATAATTAAATCATGCTCTCCAAACTTTTTTAGGAATAAGTTTTTATAAATGCTAATGTCTCTCAAATAACTGTCTGGAATAATTCCCTCTGGCCATAAAAAGATTGTGGGCTCATTTTTTGTTGGTGCACTCATCTCTATAAGTTCATTAATTATTTTTAATTCATCTTGTTTTGAATAAAATCTATCTAGACTGATATTTGGTGATAAGGCCCTGATTGTATAGGAATTTTTTACACTTTCTAAAGAATTATAATTATCATTTTTTATATGACCAAATATTAAAAATCCAGCAGAAACAAAAATAAAGAAAAAACAAATCATAAATTCTGTTCTGGATTTTCTTAAAATAAACAAGGCGGGGGTAGTGAATAGAGAAATACAAATTAAGTTAAAAGAATAAGTTCCGATCATAGAAAGAATTTGAATAAAATAAATACTTTTAGAAAAACTAAATGATATTAGATTCCAGGGAAAACCTGTAAGAACAGATCCTCTGATAAATTCAGTAGTGCCAAATAAAATTGAAAAAATAAAAAAAGAACTAGCTACATTCTTTGAGTAAAAAATTGAAAATAAATATGTCATTAAGCCATAAAATACAGCTAAAAGAGCTGGCAATAAAATTACAGCAACTGGAATTAAAAACTTAAAACTCTCGTCAAAAGTCAATGAAATTACTATCCAATATAGACTAAATAAAAAATATCCAAACCCGAAACACCATCCATACTGAAAAAAAGATTTATTGCTAAGTGTTATTTCTTTTTTATTAAAAATAAAAATAAAAAATAAAGAAAAAGTAATAAAATTAATTATAAAATAATTATATGGAGGTAAACTATAAGAACTTAATGCTCCTAAAAAAATAATATAAAGGTAATTTAAAAAGTTTTTTTTAAACAATTTTAACAATCTTTTTTTTAATAGTTTGATAAATCATTTCTTCTTCAATTAGCATCACTTTAAAATCTTTTAACTTAATGTGGTCGCGGCCTAACAAATGCAAAAAACCGTGAATAAAAATTTTAGTTACTTTATTCTTAAACTCTAGAATACTTAAGGTTTTAGGTTTATTCATAAAATCGTAGCTAATAACAATGTCTCCAATATAAGGTGTTTTTTTTATATTTATTTTTTTTTCAGAAGGAAAGGACAAAACATCTGTAACTTTATTTTTATTTCTAAATTTTTTATTTAATTTTTTAATATTTTTATTATTTGAGAGTAAAATTGTTAAACTTACTTTTTTTTTAATGAATCTATATTTTTTAGGAAAAACTTTTACTAAAGAGTTAAAAAAAACATTAGTGTTTTTAATTTTTTTTCTCCAAAGATTACACTCGGAAACTACATCAATACTAATCATTTTCTTTATCTGAATAAGCCCTTACAATCTTGGAGACCAGGGGATGCCTAACTACATCAGAGTGATCAAAATCTATCACTGAGATTTCATCTAAATGTCCTAATAATTTTTTAGATCTATTTAATCCTGACATATTCTTGTGAGGTAAATCGATCTGAGATGGATCACCATTTATAACAATCTTTGAATTCTCTCCAATACGCGTTAGAAACATTTTAATCTGTGTATCGGTTGCATTTTGTGCTTCGTCTAAAATTGCAAAAGAATTTTTTAAAGTCCTGCCCCTCATAAACGCTAATGGTGCTATTTCAATATCACCAACTTCAATCATTCTTTGAATTTTATCAAAGTCAAAAAGATCATATAGAGAATCATATAAAGGTCTTAGATAAGGGTCTACTTTTTCCTTCATATCTCCCGGCAAAAAACCTAACCTTTCACCAGCCTCCACTGCTGGTCTTGATAAAATAATTCTTTCAATCTTTTTATCGAGTAACAGCGTCAATCCAACCGCAACAGCTAAAAATGTTTTGCCAGTTCCTGCAGGACCAGCGGATATAACGATATCACTTTGTCTTAAAGCTCTAACATATTCTTTTTGTCTTTCTGATCTTGGAATAACTGATTTTTTAGGAGTTTTAATTATATCTGAAACATTTTGATTTTTTACTTTTTCTTCGATCATAAATTTATCTACTGAAGAGATTATATCTTTTTTTTCTATACTGCCATTATTTATAAACTGGTTAGCTAAAAATTGAATAGCATTTTTTGCAATTTCATTTTGTTTTGGTGTTGATTTTATCAAAATAGAATTACCCCTAGAGTGTAGATTAGTATTAGTAATTTTTTCCAGTTCTTTTAAATTTTTATTAAATTCACCAACAACACCCATTAATAAGTCATTGTCTTGAAATATGACACTCAAAGAATTGCTATCAGAATAGACAAATTTTAGAATAGAATTAATTTTTTTTGATGCTACGTTCTTCAAGTTTTAGGCAACCTTCTGTTTATAGTTTTCTTTTAGTAAGCCAAACAAGCTATTTTGATTACTACTTATTATTTCTACTTGCACAACTTTTCCTACACATTCAATATTGCCATCAAAAATTACTGATGTCATGAACTCAGTTCTACCAAATAATTTAATTCCATCTTTCATCTTATTTTCAACTAAAACCTTAAGTGTCTTTCCTTCTAAAGATTTATTTTTATTTATCTGATTTTCAAATAATTTTTTTTGAATTATTCCTAATCTTTCTTTAGATTTTTTTTTATCAACTAATTCTAAATCTGCAGCTACTGTGCCTGGTCTTGGGCTAAAAATAAAAGAATATGAGTTTATAAATCTTACTTTTTCAATTAACTCCATCGTATATTTAAAATCATCATCACTTTCTTCTGGGTATCCAATAATAAAATCACTTGAAAACTCTATATTAGGATTAATATTTTTTAATTTTTCATAAATCATTAAATATTCCTTAATAGTGTGTTTTCTATTCATTTGTTTTAAAATTTTGTTTGATCCACTCTGTACTGGCAGATGTACTAACGGCATTAGTTTTGTTGATTTTTTATAAACATCTATTAAATCGTCAGTCATGTCTTTGGGGTGAGATGTGGTATATCTAATTCTCTCAAGCTCATTAAAGCTTTCTAGCTCTAATAGCAAATCAGATAATCTAAATTCTTTATTTTTATACGCGTTAACATTTTGCCCTAAAAGAATAATTTCTTTAGCTCCACTTTGAACTATCTCTTTAGCTTCATTTATGATCTGATCAAATGGCCGGGAGTATTCGGGTCCACGTGTATATGGAACAACACAAAAATGACAAAACTTATCACACCCTTCTTGGATTGTTAAAAAAGAAGATACTTTGCTATCTTTATTTTTGATCTTACTTAAATAATTAAATTTTGAAATTGTATCAAACTCAGTTTCTTCTTTTTTTTTTTTATTATTTATATGCTCTTGAATAGTATCGTTAATTTTATGATATGATTGTGGTCCAATAACTATGTCTATATAAGGCTCCCTCTTTAGCATCTCTTGATTTTCAGCTTGCGCAACACATCCTGCTACAATCACAATAGGTTTTTTTTTAGTTCTAAAAATTTTTTTTACTCTTCCAATTTCATGATAAACTTTTTCTTTTGCTTTATCTCTTATGTGGCAAGTATTCAAAAGATAACAGTTTGCATCTTCATACTTATCTGTTTTTTCAAAACCTATTTTTTTAACTGTGTCATATATACGATTTGAGTCGTATTCATTCATTTGACATCCAAATGTTTTAATAAATATTTTTTTCGGCATTAAGTTAGGTTTTTTTTTTAACCCCATATAATTCTAATTTATGGTCTACTAAACGATAACCATATTTATCAGCAATTTTTTCTTGTAATTTTTCAATTTCTTCATCAACAAACTCTATGATTTCTCCTGACTTAACATCTATTAAATGATCGTGATGACCTTCGTTCAATTCTTCATATCTAGCTTTTCCTCCTTTAAATTCATGCTTTGCTAAGATTCCAGATTCTTCAAATAGTTTTACCGTTCTATAGACCGTTGCAATACTAATTTTTGAGTCGACTTTTGAAACCCTGTTATAAAGCTCATCTACATCAGGATGGTCATTTGACTCTGACATAATTTTAGCGATGATTTTTCTTTGATCTGTAAGTTTAACTCCTTTGGCTAAACACTTTTGTTCGATATTTTTTGACATTATTAATTTTAACTTAAATAAATAGGATTAATCAAATTCTTTTTAATTTTATATTTTTCACATAATTGAGGCACGTCTATATATTGAATTGTCTTGGTTTCTTTAAAATCTTCAAAACTGAAGCAATAATAATCAATTTTTTTAGTTAAATACAAAGCTTTAATTGTTGATAGAGAATTTCTAATGCCAGCAAAACTACCCGGTCCTCTATTGGCATAAATAGCATCTAAATCATCTAAAGACTTTTTATTACTAACTAAAAATTCATTAATTAAGATCATCAATTTTTCAAAATTAATTTTACTATTTTCATGACTACAGGTATAAATATTTTCACTAACAATGATTGTTAAAAAAATTTTATCTCTAGCAGCATCTACTATTAAGCTATTCATTATAATATTATTATTTTATCCTAACTCTAAAGCAGAAGAAAAAAATATCAAATATTATTCTGATGATAAGGGTATTCTTTCATTGATGTACCATAGATTTGATGAAAATAAATATGCCTCAACCAATATCCAGATGGATATTTTTAAGAAACAAATGGAAATAATCAAAAAATTAAAATACAATTTTTATGATCCCAAAGACTTTGAAAAAAATTTTCAAGTATCAAAAATAGAGAAAAAAATTCTTATAACCGTGGATGATGCCTTCACCTCATTTTATGAGGTTGCCTGGCCTTATTTAAAAAAAGAAAATATTCCATTTATTCTTTTTATCTCCACCAAATCTGTTGGAAGAAATGGATATATGACCTGGCATCAAATTAAAGAATTAGAGAAAGAAAATAAAGTGTATATAGGTAATCATTCTCATACTCATAGTTATTTGGTTGATCTAGAAAATAAAGACTTTAAGGATGATATTGATAGATCATCCTCGATCTTTAGTGAGAAGTTGGGATATAATCCAATTTTTTTTTCTTACCCTTTTGGAGAATATAATTCATTTATAAAAGAATATATTTCAAAAAATTTTAAGTTTTCTTTTGGTCAGCACTCTGGAGTAATTGATATTAACAAAGATCGCTATGAGCTTCCAAGATTTCCAATTAATGAAAAATATGGTGATCTAAAAAGATTTGAGTTTTTGATCAATCTTAACCCTTTACAATATAAATTTTTATACCCAGCTGAAAAATATTTAACAAATAATAATAATCCACCAAAATTTCTAGTAGAATTTTTTGATGAACAAAAAAACATAAATAAAATTAATTGTTTTTCTGATGAGGGTGATGAGTGGGTAAAATCTAACATTAATTTCAATCAAAATATATTAAATTTAAATTTTAGAGAAAAATTTAAATTTAGAAGAGGAAGAATAAATTGTTCGCTTAATGATGATGGAATATGGAGATGGTTCGGCATCCAATTCTCCGTTGAACAAAATTAAATTAGACTTTCTAAATCAATGCTTAGCGGCAATAACATTGCATCATCAAAATCTGTTAAATTATTCTGTTTTATTATTTGTTGCAAAACTCTGACATACTTTTTTCCTGTTTCCGCATATTTATCTAAATATTCAGATAAAATCATACTGTCTAATTTTTTTTCGTCGTCTCTCAGTTCGGCTCTAGCAATTCTAAAACCTTTATAAGAAGAATGAGTATTCAAGTTTCTCTGATATGCTCTGACTGAAGCTTGTAATACTTTAAATTTCATTACCTTGTGTGTGCTATTATCATCAGCTTCCAAAGGTTTTATTCCCTCACCAGACCAGGTCCATTGACCAAATAGTGCATTACCTTCTTGTGCAAATCTTGATGTGCCCCAACCCGTTTCTTTCGCTGCTTGTGCAATAGCCATTGAGACTGGAACTTCGTCCATTCTAATCTTTAGGATTGATAAATCTTTATTCGCTACACCATATTGTTTGAATTTTGAATTTAACCAAGTTTTTTCATTTTTTGTATTCTTGCTTTTATTTAAAATATGAAAAAGTTTTTTTCTATCTAATTTAATATTATTATTTTCTTTAATTACTAGTGGCAAAATAATTTGAATAAAAAGGTCTTTTCTTTTTTTTGTATTTTCTATTTTTTTAATCTCATTTGGCAACAATGTTAGTGAAATTGGTTTTACTAATTTATTTTTTCTTACATCCTCCAAAGTATAATTCGTTGATTTAAATAGTTCTTCAATTGTTGTCGCACTTAATCTTACTGATTCAATAATTTTATCATCAAACATTAAGATATCTCCAAACAAAAAACTTTGCTTTTTAGAATTATCTGGTTTGAGATCTTTTTTTTCTAATAATTTCTTTAAATCATTCTTTGAATTATTTTCAAAATCTTTAGAAAAGAAAGGTGTTTTTTTTGTAAAATCAATAACTATGGGGCTTATAAAAAAAGTAGATATTATTATTACACTAGCTAAAAGAGTTCTTGTTAAAGTATCAAGGTTAAATTTTTTTTTCTTAATAATTTTTTTCTTTAAAAATTTTTTTGTTCCAGAAAATGAAGTCAATTTTTTTCTCATAATTATATTGCAACCACTTCTTTTACCTCAGGTAAATAATGACATAAGAGATTCTGAACACCTTGTTTAAGAGTCATGGATGAACTTGGGCATCCAGAACAACTTCCTTGCAATTCTACTTTAACAATACCATCCTTGAATTCTTTGAACCTTATGTCACCTCCATCTTTTGCGACAGCAGGCCTAATTTTTGTCTCAAGTATACTTATAATTTTTTTTTCAATTTCATTATATTCTTTTTTTTTTTCTTCAAATAATTCATTTGCAATAACAAATTCTTTTCCTGTTGCATAAAAATCATTAATTAGTGAAATAACTATATATTTAATATCTTCCCAAACCATATCTTCTTTTTTATTAATTGATAAGAAATCTGATCCTAAGAATACTCCAGTTACTCCATTGATAGATAAAATATTTCTTATTAATTCACTGTCAGTATCCTCTTTTTTTGTTATTTCAAAAGAACCACTATTAGATACATTTTTTCCAGGTAAAAACTTCAGAGAATTGGGGTTCGGTGTTACTTCGGTTTGAATAAACATATATTTATATATAAAGATAAATGTCGAAATTTAAACTAATTAATATATTCACTTAAAATCCTACCAATTCTTTAATTTCTTTGATTTTTTTTGATGCAATTTTGTCTGCTTTATCAGATCCTTCTAATAAAATAATATCTAAGTATTTTTCATCCTCTAATAACCTTTTAATTTCTTTTGAGATTGGTTCAATTCTTTCTACTAGAACTTCTGATAATTTTTCCTTAAATTCAGAAAAATTTTTTCCTCTAAATTCATTTATAGAGTTTTCTAGATTTTGGTTTTTTAAACTTGAATAAATTCCCAGTAAGTTTTCTGCTTCTGGCCTTTTAGCTAGATCTTTGAGTTCTTCAGGTAATGGTAGTGGGTCCGTTTTTGCCTTTTTTATTTTATTTAATATTGTTTCTTTATTATCTGTAAGATTAATTCTACTTAAAGCCGAAGGATCTGATTTACTCATTTTTTTCAAGCCATCTTTAAGGCTCATTATTCTAGAAAATTGTTTTTGTATTAAGGGCTCTGGTACTTTTAAAAAGTCTGTTGCATCAAAATCATTATTAAATTTTTGCGCTATATCTCTACAAAGTTCTAAGTGCTGTTTTTGGTCATCACCAACCGGGACATGCGTCGCATCATAGAGCAAAATATCTGCCGCCATTAAAACTGGGTAGGAATAAAGACCAATGCTAGCTTTTTCTTTATCTTTACCAGCTTTTTCTTTAAATTGTGTCATTCTATTAAGCCAACCCATTCTTGAAACGCAGCCTAAAATCCAGGCAGCCTCTGAGTGAGCTGAAACCATTGATTGATTGAAGATAATACTGCTAGCTGGATCAATTCCACACGCAATAAATGTGGCTGCTGTTTTTCTTATATTCTTTTTTAATTCTTTAGGGTCTTGTTTAACTGTTATCGCATGAAGATCTACAACACAAAAAATGCATTGATTTTCTTTTTCATTATGGAGTTCTACAAAATTCTTAATTGCTCCGAGATAGTTTCCGAGATGAAGGTTTCCTGTTGGCTGAACTCCCGAAAAAATTTTTTTAATCATTCTAATAGTTTAAATTAATATCACTTCTTTTAAAAGCCTTGATTAAAATTGCAATCAAAAGATAAAATATTAAACTCATTATAACTGTGCCAACTAAATAAATTGCTTTAAAGTTTGCATCGTAAAGCAATTTATCATTAAAAAAATAAATTACATAGTTAAAAAATATTCCCATTAACGCTGAGGCTAATAAAATTTTGATAAACCTATTTATAAATACTAAATTAAAACTAAATAAATTTTTTTTTCTTAAAAAAATAAATAATAAAATTGCATTAAACCAGGACGATATAGTGGTTGCTATTGGTATAATTATGAAACCAACTTCTTTAAAAAACATAATACTAATAAATACATTCAGCAAAACAGAAGTTAGAGAAATATAGAAAGGCACTTTTGTATTATGACGTGCGAAAAAAAAAGTTGAAAAAACTTTAGTAAGAGAAAATGCTGGTAATCCAATCGCAAAATAAAATAGAGCTTTTGCTGAATTTATAACACTTAATTCATTGAAAGATCCATACCCAAATAATGATGATATGATTTCTTCAGAAGCAATAAGTAATGCTATTGCTGCTGGAATACTTAAAAATAAACTTAACTCTAGAGCCTTATTTTGAATTGAGTTTATTCTTTCTTTTTTATTTCTCTCAACATACTTAGAAAGCTGAGGAAGTATTACAGTGCCTATTGCAATTCCTGCAATAGCAAGATTTATTTGGTAAATTCTATCCGCATAATAAAGATAAGATACTGCACTAGCTTGGAAAGATGCAATGATTGTCCCTACTAAAATATTTATCTGAGTCACACCAGAAGAAAAAATACTAGGAATTAATTTTTTAAAAAAAATTTTAACTTTACTATTAATTTTAAAGTGTAAATTAATTTTAAGAGAAATGTATTTTTTTGTAAAAAAATATAAAAAAATAAACTGCAAAATGCCTGAGAAGGTTACCACATAAGACAGGTAGTATACCAATTGATCATTTAAAATTTTTCCAAATAATAATATTCCAATTAAAAGAATATTTAAGATGATGGGTGCAGCAGAAGCCACAGCAAATTTATTATGGGAATTTAAAATAGCAGAAAAAAAAGATGCTAAACTAATAAATATTAAAAAAGGAAAAGTAATTCTTGTCAAAGTTATAGCTAGTTCCATTTTTTGATAATCGTCTTCAAAACCTGGTGCTATCAAAAAAACGAATAGTGGCATCATTATTTCAATAACAAGGACCAAAAAAAATAATCCTATTGCAAGTAAAGTAAAAATATTATTCGCAAATTTTTCTGCTTTTTTTTTATTATCTAGCAGCGATGAATAACTTGGCACAAATGCTGCATTAAATGTTCCTTCTGAAAATAATCTTCTAAATGTATTTGGGATCCTAAATGCTACAAAGAAAGCGTCAGCTAACGGACCTGCACCAAGAAATACCGCTATCAATATATCTCTTGCATAACCAAATAATCTACTTATTATCGTAAAAAAACTAAATGTGCCTGTTGACTTAATTAGGTTCATAAATCATATTAGTCTTAAATTTACTCCATTTGTATATCTAATTAACATAAATGAAAAAAACTAAAATAGACCATTACACTGATAAGGAAGCCTTAGATTTTCATTCAAGAAATAAACCTGGAAAAATTGAGATCAATTCTTCCAAACCAATGACTACAAAGAGAGATTTAGCTTTAGCCTACTCTCCGGGAGTTGCTGTACCAGTTCGGGCAATTTCAGAAAATCCAGAAGCTGCCTATGATTATACCTCAAAAGGAAATCTTGTTGCCGTTATTAGTAATGGATCTGCAATTTTAGGTATGGGTGATTTAGGTGCTCTAGCATCAAAACCCGTTATGGAAGGAAAAGCAGTTCTATTTAAAAGATTTGCAGATATTGATTCAATTGATTTAGAGATTGACTCTAAAGATACTAATGAAATTATTAATAGTATAAAAAACTTTGCATGCAGTTTTGGAGGAATAAACTTAGAAGATATAGCTGCTCCAGATTGTTTTGTTATTGAAGATAAATTAAAAGAAATTTTAGATATTCCTGTTTTTCATGATGACCAACATGGTACTGCAATTATT
>Ga0209383_1001188_pt1 | contig 16518 bp, 11 predicted proteins | sample CoawatmetaG02DNA_FD_187510 | JGI IMG/M metagenome (GOLD analysis project Ga0209383, IMG submission 187510) | Marine microbial communities from the West Antarctic Peninsula - Coastal water metaG029-DNA (SPAdes) (version 2) | ecosystem: Environmental > Aquatic > Marine > Coastal ... | reverse complement strand
ATAAAGTCACACACGCTGAAGATTATCCCTATCCACAGATTAGCCGTGCATTCAAAAAATTAAGCAATGGTGAATTAATTGGACCCCTCCAAAATATAAAAGATATTTTACCATCAAGTGAACCAAGTATTCCTTATATTCGGAGTCAAAATAAACAACGAGTATATGTTCCCGATTATTACAGAAGAGATCAAATGGAAGGAAATTCGATTAATTCTTCCGAATTAAGACCCTTTACAAGAGAAGATGTTGAATCAGACCAGTCGTGGACTGATGAGAATGTATCCGAGCATCCTAAATTTTATACCTCTGATATCAAGGATGAAATAACTAATATTGGAGCATTTTTTGATATAAATAATCAATATAATGATAAATCTTCAAAAGATACAAATTCATTAGTTTATGATTCTTGTTACCTGGATAAGGATGGCACAGAATTTTGTGAAGATAATACCAGGCTCCAATTAATACCACCTAGAACAATATCTAATCCCAAAAAGTCTAAAGCACTAAGTGATATAGGATTATATAATTCTAATTCCAAAGTCATGAATGGTCATAAGTTTTTTGAAAATGTTACTGGAAAGAAAAGTTATAATGAATCGATGAGCAAACCTATTGAAACAGAGTTAGGTCTATGTTCATTTTAAAGATAATAACAATCGTTATTTATAGGAATATTATATTTTTTACACCACTCAATTCCATACTGAATTTGATACTTTGTTGGTCTTTTATTTATCCTTTTTTGTTCAATAATATGCAAACCTTTCTCAATATGAGAAATTTGTTTTTTACAATATTGAGTATTAAATTTTATCATATCATTTAATAAAATTTCATCTATCGGTCGGTCTAATTTATTATCATTGAATGAATAACAAAGTTCATTTATTACATCTTTATTATACCCTTTGTAATCAGAGCATATAACATATTTTTCAGAATTAGAAAAGCGACTAGTTTTTGGTTTGTAAAAAGAAACAGATTGATATGATTCTTTTAAGATATTAATTAATATTAATGTTTCTTTTGTAAAAATATCAAATAATTTACAGATAAATGAACCACCCTTTTTCTGTATATTAAGCGCGATAAATATTTCTGAATATATTAATTTAAGAGAATTTACTTCTTGTTTCGAATAATCATTTGAATAATCAAATCCTCCGTCACCAGTGCAAAAATCAACAGTGCCCTTTCCGATTGTTTTTATAATTGATAATACATTTATAAAATCATATAAATTACCATCACCTGTTACACCTTCAATAAAAGTAACCTTATCAATCAAAGTTAATAAATCATTCCACTTAGGAACCCTATTATTATTAGAGTCGAGTAAAGTGACACCTTGAATACTCTTTATATTTTTTTCAGGTATCAACTTTATTAGAGATTGAATAAAACCACCAGGCGCTTCAGCCAAACAAACAATCTTGTTTTGAACGTTTGAATCAATAATATCAAATTCACAATATATTTCACATAGTTTAAAATAAGAACGACTAATTGGAGAAATATTACTGAGATTGTTATTTTTATATGGACCCGTATAAACATATTCATAATCGTGAATCTGCTTTTTCACAGTTTCCCAGGATTTAGAACAATCATCGATTAATGATTTTGTCTTATTAAGGTCTGAAGAAAGTTTCAAAAAAATATCAGGGGATTCATTTAATAAAAAATATTTTCCGGAAATATTCTCTAATGCATATTTCATAACTACTATTCAATTATTCGATTCTTTTTAAGTTAAGATTTTTTCTCAAAGATAAACCAATTATTGAATGAACTAAGTTCTCTTAATAATGCATTCTTTTCTTTTATAAGACCAAATGCTTCAGGATAATATTGTTTGAGAGAAAGGTCTTTAGTATATAATTTATCTAATTCATTAATTATTTGTTCAAATCCACCAAATCCATCTGTATAACACATTTCCTTTTTACCGAAAAGAATATTTTGTTTGAATTTAGATGTCGATAATTCTAAATCATACTCCTTCATTATCTCAATAAAATATTCGAAATTTACTAGATACTCAGGGAACGCTTTCCCAATACTACTCATGTAAACATTAATTTCTTTCCCCAATACATTACTTGTATCATCTCTCTTATAAGTAAAATCATCTGTATCATAGTTTTTCGTAATAGAATAGACTATATTTCCAAATTCATCTATCATTTCTAACTGACCATCACCATTTTCATTTTTCTCGGAACTATCTTGTAAACGTTGAAATACCTTCATTCCATCATAACACGTGCCAATGAAATGACCTCCTTTCTTCAAATTTTCTGATATATTCTGAATATAACTTCGCAAAGTTAATTCATCACTGAAATAATAATGAATCGTGAATTGTGATGATATTAAATCGAAACCCTTTTTAGCAAGTCCCTTATATTTAGGAACAAGAGGCCTTAATTCTTTCGGTAAAGCCTTCTGTCTATCATATAATATATCAAGTAGCAACTTATTACGAGTAATATGTTCACCAACACACCCCTCTGTTGAAGAGATTAATTTGCCAGTATCATATTGTATAAAGAGACCCTTAGGTGTATCACGATTAAGATAGAATCGTTTGGCTGCCTTATTTACATCGGGTGAGATATCCATTCCTAAGAAGAATGAAATATCATTGTCTCTTAGATATTTACCAATATCACCTCCTCTACCCACTGATGTATCCAATACGGAAACTGATTTCCCTTTTAATCCTATGACAGAGTTAATTAATTTATCTTTCAGATAATTATGAAAATCTCGAAGAGGTTTATCTGATTCATTATCTTCAGAATATTCCATATAATAACCCTGTGTCTTATCATTTGTTACTATTTCTGAATCTTCATTTACAGTTTCAGTATTAATATCAGTGTCTCCTCTTATTAATCCTTCTGTAACAGGATATTTAATTGTTGCCCAAACATTATCGGCAACGTGGCTATTATTAGGTCTTATTTTATCCGAGCGAACTCTAAGTGGAGACCATTGTGAACCGAATGGATTTGTCGGGTCAAATTTCATTTCATAAATTAAACCATCTTGAACTTCAGTTAAGTCCTTTGAGCACATCATTTTATCTTTATGGAGGGGTATATTGCAAATATGAATAGAATCCTCCTCTGATGGCGGATTAAATAATATTTCTGTTTGTCGACGATTGTCGTGTGACATAACTTTCCACGTAAAGTCGGTGGTAATATCGCGTTTGATATCATAACCAACATACAAATGTACTTGTTGACATTTGATTGTTCTCTTATTTTTTGTAAAAGATGTTATTTTATTTACATTTTTACCATTAAATTCTTCTTTAACGAATTTTACCCTAAAATCAATCGTATTTTCTTCAGGGGGCTTCCATTTATAATTCTGAAACCAAGTTTCACTAATATCACTTTTTACAGTATCTTCGCTGTTTGAAGATACTGGGTAATACATTGGAAGATAAATGAGTCCATCAATTGTATATTCATATCCATCCTTCGCATCTAAATCAAGTATTTTCTTACTAACTTTAGAAATACCCTTGATATTAGTAAATTTAGTTGGGTCCTTTTTGTCTTTTTTCAAAATTTTTGGACCATCATAATACTGTTTATATCCTATACGAATTGTATCTTTATTTTGTATTACATTTGAAGAATCATCCTTGTAATAATAAACACCATCTCTTATTGACGATATTTCACCAGGCTTCACTAAAACATTCGATTTGAAATCGTGAATGATAGATGAACGACATAATTCACCCTTCTTTTTACTCTGCCATGGCATTGTATAAGGATGATTAGGATATTTACCATTATCTAAGTAATAAATATCAAATACCATAAATAATTCTATATCTCTACCCTTTCTATCTTTAGTGATGTATTCACCATCTAAAACGCAAGAACCACCGATATTAGTAAATACAGTTCCGGTGTGAATAATTTCCTTCTTTTGAGTAATTAACCATCCTGTTCCGACTTTATCAATAAATAATTCAGCACGAATACCATCAGCCTTCTCAGTTACCGCATAACCTCTTAAAATGGAATGGGGATTATCAACATTCAACATATCTAAACCCATCGATACAGGTTGAGGACCAACAAATTTAACATCTTTACCATTCTGTTCAGTGAGTGTTTTATATTCATCAAGTATAGTCCTTTTCTTTCTTTCACCAACAAGGATATTTTTACCAGAGATTATTCTCAATAATTGAGAGATTATTTCATTGAGTTTCACATTGCAAGTGTCAATCAGTCGACCATCTTTTTTCAAATGATTATTTTTAAGATAAGAATCAGAACTCGAATCAATAGATACAGATGTTTCGGGATTAGGGGGCCTCAACTCAAATATCTGATTAAATGGCACATAAAATGAATCCCTGAATTCAGGATTTTTAATCGCTTCAGTAAATTCCTTTTTGAATTTACTTGGACAAGAATCTAAGTCATCTTCTGTTAGAGGAGGATAAATAATATATTTAATATATGTTTCATTCTTCGGTGCTCCTTCATAACTATCCGTGAAATTCTCCTTAACACCATCAAATAAGAGTTTTTTCTTATTTCCACTAATTCCCCAAAACAACCACTGTTTATCGGAATCAGCCCAATAATTCAACATAATATTATCCATTGGAGAACCTTTCAGATTAGCCGCTTTCGACCAAGCAGTTGTCATTGTTGATACAGGCTCTTTTATTACATCCTGTATATCAGAATTATAATCATTTATACTGTCTATCGCTCCATAATCAGACATGAAATCATATCCAGAATTATCATCATCAATATAGTTATTATCCGAAACTAATGGAGAAAATGATGCACCAGTTTGTGTAGTGCATAATTCAACCTGTTTCGCATAATCTTCATCTGACATACTCTCTTTTTTTTCATCTGAACAGACTTTCTTATAAAATCCCTCAATTGCTGTTTCAGATGTTAGTTTATGAGTTGAACCAATATATTCAATCTCTAATTCATAGGTTTCTTTTCCACTTAGTATTCTTGAATCAACAAGATTTTTAGCCAGATTATATGTTTTTCGCTTTGGATTATATGTATTACTTTTGACTGATGTCAAATCAATTCGAAATAGATTATCAGGTGTTATAAAACTGAAACGTTTTTTATAACGATAATATTTAAGAGATGTTTTCAAATTATCCTTAAATTGAATGACTTCATCTAAGGAATCATCCAAATCAATCTCCTTTTTAAGATTAATCCTAAAATTATAATCAGTATTTTTGATTTGAGCAAAAGTTAAGGATGGATTTTTACTATCCCGATTTGATTCTTTCTTTAAAAACGAAACCTGAGGAATATCTATGATAGAATTTGTTTTGCAATATTTTTTAATGTTCTGAACACCACCAATAGTGCATCGAATATCAGATAACCGAGAATTAGCAAGTCGAACATTATGTATTCTTATATCTAAGTTATTGGTCTCTGATAATAATTTATTTGTCTGCTTTAAAGCACGTAGAATATTTAAGAAATCTACTTTTTGTAATGTACTCCTTGGTCTCGAGCCATATATCCACTCTAATTCATAGGATGGGTCTACTAACGCTCTTTTCATATATTCTTTAATATTTTCATATGGACCACCCTTATGATTTGTATCAAGAATATTCATTTGTGTGTATATATACTTAATATAAAGTTATTTATTTAAATAACTCTCATAAAAAATCAAATTTAAGAGAAATTGAGAAAAGATAATTTAGATTGGAATCAATTAATAATTCAAACATTTAATAGATATAAATTAAGTTCATCATACAAATTATTTTTTGTTTTCTTTTTACCATAATCATCAAACAGGGAGATATTATTCTCAAGTGCGATAATTTTTAAGTCGCATATTTTGTATTTACCAATCGATGATAATGGCATTTTGTAAGACTGCTTAAGTGACTTTGAGATATCATTCTCAAATAAACCAAGTTCATAAAATTCATTCTCTGATATAAGTACATGATTGTCAGGAACCTCATTTGTCATATGAACCTTCTTATTCGTCTCACAATGCAAGTATAATCGAGGCCATTCCCTAAGACTCGTTTCATACATTTTACCCTTGTGACAAATTACAAAGTGCTTCTGATAATATTCATTCAGATAATAGATACTCGATATATAATTAACATTTTTATCATACGACTGCAGTGAATACTGAAGTAGAGAAGTCTTCATTACCGATTCATTAAATTTATAGTTATGATATTTAATATCAGGTTTTTCATCTATTTCAGAACATATATCAATTACCAGTTTTTTTAGATACATTTTCTTTTCATTCCCAGGAATATTATTATATAGCGGGTCTAATTCTGATAATATACAAGTAATAAATCCTCGATAAGAAACAGGATTTTGATGTTTCGTTAATTCCACGGCATCCTCATTAATACTTTCATTAATACTTTCAGTGATATTACCTTCTGTATATTTCGAATTAATTATATTATCACAATAAGAACTATCTGTATCTTTCAGTAAATCAAAAATCTTTTCACTCATTTGTATATATATATTATATATGTACTGGTTGTATTTAAATCAAATTTAACTTAAACTATAACTTAAAATCTTCGTTTGTATTGCCGTTAATTTAATATTCTTTTTTTTCTCCGATGATTTTTCTTTTGGTATTACCGATTGATATTCTTCCATAATAGGTTGATTCATTGTCACCGATAAATCCATAACATCCTGAGTTTCATTCATATTTATTATCTTTTTAAAATGTGAAAGATGTAAAAAAGGACAAAGTGATAAATTAATGAATAATCCATTTGTATTTTCTGAATGAGGTATATTATTGTCAATTACATAATGATATAAAATATCATTTTTACCTTGGCTTAATTTCTCTAATTTACTGTGGATATATTTAATAAGTTCTTCAGATTGTTCAGATTGTTCAGATTCCATTTATAATTTGTGATAAAATTATTTAGATATTTTACCGACAACTTGAATCTGTTTTGTCTGATATTTAATCCTATTTTGCAGTACCTCGATTTCTACCTTTTGCCCCTTTGAGAATAATTCAATATCATCAACATATCCTTGAGGTACAATGAACAAGATAGGACTTTCTGTAATATTACTAAGTTTCTCATCGGGTGATTTCAGATATGCAATAATACCCATTTTTGTAATATTGTCGATAATACAAGTATATTTTTCTTCAACACACGGTAAAATTGTCTTCATCTTGTATGTCAAGTTGTATTCTATTTTGCTTTTGTTGTTGTGCGTAATTGCCTTACCAATAGACCTTCTTACAACGATAACTGAACCCTTAATGACATATCCGTGTTTTCCGCAGAATCCCTCTATCTTTTCTCTTAATTCGTGTTTTATCAGACCATCAATAGATTTCGATTTATAAACATCACGAGAATCAATATGAATTGTGGTTGTTAATAACTGCTCTTTTTCGTGGTCAGTCATCTATTGTTATTATTGTTATTAATATAATTTAATTTAAATCTCTAAATCAAATTTAATAATATTTCATAAATATTAAATCATTTTGAATTAATTGACCCCTTGCACGCAGTGATAATTCTATAAATAAAACATAGTCCGCCTTATCAGAATTAATAAATACTTTTTTATCATTTTCATTCATTGATTCGAGTTCTTCAGTAAACTCTTTCTCAATGAATTTTAACATTGGTCGAGAATGCCAAGCACCTAATCCACCTGAATCCTGAATTACAACACCCGGGCCTGGAGGATATACGTATTTTTTTCTCAATTTATCACCTTTCTTTATTACCTTTAATACAATGCCATTAATATTATTTTCTTGTGATTTTAATCTTTCAGAATAAGTTGTGAATCCCCAAGAATCTTTTAATTGAAATGACTTGTTTGATTGACCTGATTTAACCATTCGCGATAAATCTATTTCATCAACCTTGTTGTATACTTCAATTAGTCCCGAAGAATAATGATAAAATACAGGTTTTTTATTCATATTGTGATACAAAAAGAAACCTGATAAATCTTTCGAATCTGATTCTGAATATTTATCCTTATATATGAATTTTGAACCACTTTGATAAATAAATAATCTTTCAAAACATAAAACTAATATTTCCATAAAACTATCTTTTTCACTATCACCCTTCAAGTAAAATAAAACAGAATAACCAAGTATTAATTTATCATCAAATGATAATCTATCAAAGATATATCCTATTTTTATATGATTATCATCTATTATATTCAAGAATTTCATAATACGCAATTCGTGTACCGGAAAAGGGAAATTTTTCACCTTGTTAAGAGTTTCTTCAACTCTATCAGATAAATCTTGTTCGGTAAGTATAATATCACTGATTCGTTTTATTTTACTTTCAATTAGATAATCACTCCTTACCTGCAATCCCTTGTTGAGTCGATAATAGGGTGATAATAATTTATCACCATTAAAATAAGGTTGAAAATTATAATATCCATCGTTACTTGTTAAATAACCTTTGTCACCATTTTTATTATGGAGAGGCCATTTTTCAACCTCCATTTCACGCAAAGCATGATATAAATAATCATTATGTAAAACTTTATTTGTTGATAATTCATTTACTAATTCATCGAGAGTATATGTCACTGAATCTAAAAATAGATTGTGTATTCTCTTTTTGTAAATATCAATAATAGATGATGAATACTGAACCTGATATGTATCTTCATCAGGTACAATCAATCCAGGCTTATCATCTTTCATATAATCACATTTTGAAGAAAAAGAACAGACTCTGGACCAAGCTTTATCACCACCCTTATATGTGAAAGACTTGCTTAAATTATTTTTGTATCTATATGCCGGTTCACATTTAAAATTACCAATATCTTTTTCAGATAAATAATTAACATTCTTGAAAAAATATTTATCAACCGCATTCGATTTCAATATATTTTCTATTTCACCAATTTGATGAGCTTTATGTTCGGAATATCTATATAGATACATATCAATACTCTCTTTTTCAGGTACAACGGAAGAATGAAGATAAACTGTCACATTTCTTTCTTTTGCATTTAATAATTTATGAGAACAATTTCTAATCCCTCTACCAATAACCTGCTCTATTTTATTAATATTATGCCAGGGTTCAAGGACATGAATTGTCCTTATATTTTTGAAATCAAGACCTTCTGAAGCAACAGAAGAACCAATAATAACTTTTATTTTTTTACCATCACTATTTTTATCCGATGAAACAATTCTTAATTCTTCCTCTAACTGAACTCTCGTACCACCTGAACCAGAAATTACCATATATTTCGCTGGTTTGAATTGAGACTTATCATCATATTCACTAATATATTTACCCTCATAGGATATTTTATTAATTTTATCTTTCGTCATAAGCATGGGCTTCCCATCATTCTTAGTATAACCATTTTGCTCTAACGCTAATATCAAGGGGATAACACCAGATTTAATCCAATTCGTATAAATAAACACTATTCCAGAACTTTTCTCAATTATGTTTAATATATTCTCTATTTTTGCTGAATAATTACCAATCTTATCTTTGTGGAAAAATCGAGATTCAGCAGTATCATCCTTGTAACTATATTGAATACGACCCTTACTGGATATTTCTTTCATATTATTTGATAGACCACCTTCTCCATATAAGTCTCGAATATCATCTGATTGCCCTGGATAAATTATATTAGACATTTGTAAAAGAGTTGTTTCATCTTCAATTCTAAGTTTCGTATTTCCATTATATTTATTTATTTCATTTTGATAAATTTTAAGTTGATGTCCTTTCAATGATGAACCATATAACTCTAAAAATGAAAGACGGTCTTTTGCATTTATTGTATCACCAAATATATTTACATTCTGTATAATAGGTATTGATTCTCCACCACTAGGCTTACATATTATTTTATCTAAATCATGTCTTGGATATAATCTTACTGGAAATGATATTGGATTTTCACCTCTCAAATAAGAAATATATCCATTACTTTTATCTCTTAATAAATCAGGATTAATAAGATTATTATCATTATCAAATATTTCTTTTTCATTTAAAATAGGTTTATTATCATTCAATAATAACATATTAATAATCCAGACTATTTCAGTAGACATATTATACATTGGATTGGCTGTTAGTAATATTAACCTTAAATTATCAGAATGTTTGATAACCATTTCTATATAATGTATTGTATCACGACTTTCTTTTTCAGATTCACCAGCACGAATATTATGAACCTCATCTATGATAAGGACACGTGAAGAATATACATTTTTAATGGTTGCTATTTCAGCGAGATGACGTTGTTTAGAATCAGAAATATGTTGACAAGAAAGACGTAATAATTTTTTTACAGAGTTAGCAAATGCTGAATAACCATGCAATTCATAATATTTTTTTATTTTCTTCTTAGCTGATTTGTCCGATTTGTCTGTATCTGTCTTATCTGTCTTATCTGTTTCCTCTTCATTTAATAAATATTCTTGACCCGTGCATTGTTCCGACCCCTTTCTCGGGTCGAAAATAGTCTTTCTCCATCCAATCTGAATATTTTGTGACGCAAGAATAATAATACGATTATCATCTGAACCATAAACATCCTTGAAATTTTCAGCGATTGAAATACCCGAACACGTTTTACCTACACCAACCCCATGAAATATCAATAAACCACGATATTGTGTATTAGGTGATAATAGATTTTTTAAAAATATCTGATGAGGAGATAACTCAAAATAATCATTATTGCATTTATCACTCAATTGTCCTGTCTCAACAGGTATAATATGTCTCCTTAATTCAGTTTTATTTAACAATTTCTTTGAAATATCCATTTCACACGTATCAGGATAATAATTAAATTTACCCTTTGTTTCACCTGTACCCGCTTTATAATTAACTACTTGCGATTCTAACTTAGATTCTGGGTTACGCATATCTTCATAGACTTTCTTCTCAGTAAGACGTTTTAAAGCCTCCAATAAACACGCTACCATAAAATCACTCTTCTTCGTTTTCAGTTCACCAGATTTTTTGAAAAAGGTGAACTTATTATTATCTGGTACAGGTTTTGCTTTATAATTAGACAAAGTATCATATAATTCATATAAATCATCATATGCAAGATTTTTACCATCATAATAATCCTCACATTCCTTAACTCTTTTCTCTACATCGAATGATTCTGTTTTGTAATAATAATCTATCATTCGTATTAATATTAGATATATTTATAAAATTAAATTAAACTATACTTAACACCCTTCAAATCATATATTAATTTAAATATCTTATGAATAACATCGCGTCTTGTATGATGATAATCCCTTATAATATCTAATCCTTCATCCTTTGAAAACCATCTTATATCTTTTATTTCTGTAAATTGGTCCTTGTTATCGGGATTAATAAATACAGGTTTATCTAAATCAGTTAAAATGCCTATGTAATAAATATATCTGTATCTTACCCTATTTTCCCCTGTAAAATCCTCTGTAAAGGTATTTATATTTTCAATTAATTTGTAATCATCGCGTGATAAATTAGTTTCTTCACAGAATTCTCTTTGTGCGCATTCTAAATTAGATTCATTATTATTTCTTCTCCCCTTTGGAAATTCCCACTCTGATTCACTATAAGATGTTTTGGAATTTTCGACAAAATAATCTAAATTAACATTTTTATTAGCTTTCTTATACAAATATCCATTTGATAATTTCTTGAATTTATCATATCCTTTCTTGTAATCACTTGAATTAACAAAGGATTTATCATTATTATCTAATAACCATAGTTGTTTCCATAGAGTTTCAAATGGCAATGATAACCTTGATTTTTCCTCGAGGGAGAATTTATCAATTAAAGTCTGAATATAATCTAGATTGTATATGTCATATTTTCCTCTTAAAAATTCTATATAACATAATGAATCCTTTCTCTGTATCATTAGTATTTTTTCGACACCCCCATCCAATCTATAAATGATATTGCCACAACTTATAACTGGCTTTCGACAGTCTTTATATAAATGACCTCTTATTCCACAATTATTGCAATATATTACCTTTCCATCCGATTTTCCTTCCATTTGATTAAACTTACAAAATGTAATGGTTTTATTTTTAAATTAAAAATATAAAACTTATTATAATGAAACAATCTTTTAAACCCAAAGTTTGGGGACCGGCTGGTTGGAAATTTATGCATTATGTATCCATGGGTTATCCAACAGAACCCACTAATGAAGATAAAACTAATTATAAATTATTTTATTATTCACTACAACATATACTCCCTTGTGAAAAATGTGCTATTAATTACAAGAAAAATATAAGAGAATCACCAATTGATGAACATCTGGTAAATCGAGATTCACTCGTTAAATGGTTAATTGATATTCACAATAAAGTAAATAGAGAAACGGGGAAAAGCGAATTAAGTTATGATGAGGCAATGTTAATCTATTCTCACGAAGAAAGGCCTATATTAGATTATTGTTTCAAAATTGTAGTTCTACTAATAATACTGTGCTTTCTATATCTATTATTGAAGAAATAATATTATTTATCAAACCAAACAGAAGCACTCGTATCCTCAAATAATGGTTTTTTTCCTTGAACAACACGTCCATCTTTAGCGTGTATTCTTACAATATCTAAATATCCCTTTATTTTATTTTTTTTGAGGACTCTTTGTAACATAAAGTGGCCCGTTGTCTGAAAAACAAATCTTCCTTTCCACGTTTTATATATCTTCTGTTTCTTTTTCTCATAATAACTTTCTTCGCAATGTTCTAATATTTCTAAATAAAGGGGATTGTTAGACTTGGTTCCCAAAATAGCATTATAAGGTAATTGAGAATCGTGCCACCTGACAAAAAAATAATCAAGGGAAAACAAATGCTTAATAGATTTACCTAAAATACAAATATCTAAATCAATATATATACCACCAAAATTCCATAAGATTAAATATCGCGCAAAATCGATTCTCATAATATCAACGGAAAAATCATAATATATTTTCTTAAATCGCTTGTTCTTGGGTTTATCTAATAACTTTTCAACCATCTTTCTCGTCCATAGTTTATATTTAATACCCTGCCTCTTGCATTCCTTTTTATTGTTTTTATGACATTCATTGAAACGCGGTATTTCTGTTAATTCACCCTTACCGATATTAAAAAAAATCTGATGAACTACCATCTTGGAATCGTCACCCCTCTTATTTGTTTTTCTTTTTTTGCTCTTTGATTTATTTTTGCTCTCTTCTTTCCTTTTGCTCTTTGCTTTCCTTTTGCTCTCTTCTTTCCTTTTGCTCTTTGCTTTCCTTTTGCCCCCCCCTTTCCTTTTGCCCTTTGCTTTTCCGCACGTTTTTTCATCTAAACCTAATAATTGATTATATAGATTACGTTCCATTGGATTTACCGAATAGACTGTCTCCATATATATAGTATAAAACTATATATATATTTATGAAAAGCGTCATTCAATAAAAATAGACATTTTTAATTAATAGGGATAATATATTTTAAATAATGGCGTAAAAAATGCCATCAAACACCATAAACTTCCAGAAGGAATATTAATTGGCCCGTGGCATCTATAAGAACCTATTATTCCGGCTAATACCCAGGTGATTAAATTCAATGCGAAATACAGTTTACCACCATTTTTCATTAATAGTATTGGGGAAGCAATGGCGAGGAAAAATATAAACCATACAAGTGTCCCATCAATACTTCCTTCTCCAATATCAACATCAGTCCATTGCCAATTTAATCCAATTTCAGAACCACCGCAAGGTTTCGAACATTGATTATCTTCTAATTTCGAATATAAAATGGGAATTGCATATATTATATACATAATAGTTATCGTATATAACCAAATTGGTAATTTTCCATTTGTCATACTATAAGCTACCAAAAAAGATACAATCGGTTGAAGTAATACAAAATAAAATGAAATCTTTGTCGCAGTTTGATTTAACCCTTTGCATTCTTGGTCTTTCCACATAAAATACTCTAAAAGTTGGATTAATCCTATATATCCAAATAATATAGCTATCCATCTATCATTTGGATTATTCCTTTTATACAAATAAATACAAGCAATAGTACATATAGTAAATACAGATATAGAAACTTCTTCTGTAACACACATTTATGGTATTAATATATATAATATTCAAACATTTATTTATTAGGTCGAGTATTCATATCCTCTCTTACAGGATTACCCCATAATCTATCTGAATAAATAACCGCATAAGCGATTATTGGAACAATCACAGGGGGCGACAAAACTTTTATAGTATTGTTTAACCACATTTATAATTGCTACCTTTATTATTATTTCATTTAGACGTAATTCAGACGCAATAAAAAAATAATAATACTGATTCAAAATTAATTTATTATTTAATAGAAGGAATAATAATATTCTAATTCAAATTAATCGATATTGGAATCAATGTATGGACGTTCTTCATTCACTTGATTCCATTCCTCGTCGGTTAATACACTACAAAACCATTTCAGCCATTCTGGACGAGACGTTACATTATCTGGTGTCTTCGGTACAGAACTTCCCTCAACTTTATTTACTTTATTTACTTTATTTACTTTATTTACTTGTTCTGTATTCGATTGTTCTGTATTCGATTGTTCTGTATTCGATTGTTCTGTATTCGATTGTTCTGTATTCGATTGTTCAAGTCTTTCTTGTTCAAGTCTTTCTTGTTCAAGTCTTTCTTGTTCAAGTCTTACTTGTTCAAGTCTTACTTGTTCTAGTCGTTCTTGTTCAAGTCTTTCTTGTTCTAGTCGTTCTTTTTCTAGCTGTTCCTGTTCTATTCGTTCTTTTTCAAGATATTCTTGGAATGCGATTTTCGCAGAAGGAATATCTTTTCTAATTTGTTCGCGCATTTCCATATATTCATTAATCATTGATACGCCAGGCAAATTGATGATATTATTGCAAGCATCAATTTTCTTATTCATGATATCAATTCGACGTTGTGGGCCACAATTATTCTCTTCTTTCACTAGTTTTTTTATTTCAATGACATTATCAATGAATATAATCGCATCTTGAGAATTTACAGTATGTTTGCGCTCAATAGAAATCCTGCTTTTTTGAGATTCCTTAAGTTTCTTTTGAGTTTCAATTATTTGATTGGCTGTATACAATGTGTGACACGCTACATCTATCAGGGCACTGTTTTTCCGCGTTTTTGTTATTTTGTCTTCCTTATTGGGTGGCTGATTGGCTAGATAAATCCATTCATCTAATTCCGAATCAAACTTACATAGACCCTTTTCGACAAATATTTCATACTTTTCTGACATATTTTTGACCTTTGATAAATCTTCCTGAGATAAGATTGTTTCTTCATCCAAATCATCCATCCATTTCTTATTAGCTTGGATGATTTCTTTATGCTCGGATTTCTTACGGTCGGATACCTTTTCGTATGCCTTATTATTTTCGAGTGCTTTATCTTCCATAATTTTAAGTAGACTTGGGTCACACTTACACGTGTCTTCAGAAATTTCCTTATTACTGGTCAATCCCACACAAGAATCCATATCCAGGGTGTCGGTTAGGTCGATTGAATTATATTCAAATATCATATGACACCTTTTACCTCTCATCATCCCTTGACTAAGATTTGTGCCAATATTACCCAGATTTCGAATAGGTTTATCACTATTGCTCATCCGGTTATTACGATAGATATCTAGTCCTGGTTCAGAACCGAGAAATTTCATATTAGATACCATTTCTTGTAGAACAAGGAGAGTTAGTTTACCTGTATAAATTACACTTTCTTCGTCCCCTTCATCTTCAGAGTAATATTCTTCAGATTCAGAATCCGAATTGTGATTGTATTCATTATGAGTTCTGGCTGTAAATTTACCATCGGTCCAGGTAATGTCATACACTGTCTTTTCTTGAAAGATTGAACCATAAGGTACAACTTTTTCTACAGGTTTCCCTTGGAGGTAGATATCCACGGGCATACCATGATATGCCCTCGCGAGATTACGATACATATCTTCTTCATTAACTGTTGCTTGATATTTTGGACGCAAATCGATTTTTATTTCACTTCCCACCGAATCACCTGTGTATGGAAACTTTGTCAGATGTTGTGTAGGCTGATGAGAATTATCTTCCATCATTGTGATAATATCTGTTCCAATTTTGTACTCGTGTTTGATATCTTTTTCATCGTTAAAATATGATGTAATTGTGAATTTTTCACCCATATTGATGGTACCCTTATATCCACCCTTTCCATATTTTCCAATAGTAGTTTCAGATACATCGTCATTTCTTTCGCCTAATATAAAGAATCGATACATAGATTCTTCCGAACCAAATCCATTCGGACCATTATCCTTCATATTTAACTTCATTCTCGCAGTATCGTAGTTAATATGAAATTCTGTACATTCC
>Ga0209383_1001185_pt1 | contig 16589 bp, 15 predicted proteins | sample CoawatmetaG02DNA_FD_187510 | JGI IMG/M metagenome (GOLD analysis project Ga0209383, IMG submission 187510) | Marine microbial communities from the West Antarctic Peninsula - Coastal water metaG029-DNA (SPAdes) (version 2) | ecosystem: Environmental > Aquatic > Marine > Coastal ... | reverse complement strand
TTCTGACCTTTTGAAGAACTTCAGTAGTAGAATTAACTTCTAGTTCAAAAATGACTCTATTATGAAAAAACTACTCATACTTCTATTATCAATATACCTGATTGGGTGTCAGTCAAATATTATTGAAACAACTATCAAATCAAGTGAGATCAAAGATGCTATTAATGGAGAGGTTCAAGACATTGAATTTGAAACTAATTTCTCTCTTATGGCAGAATTAGACGAAACAACTAAGATTGAACTAGAAAAAATTGAATCTATTAGTTCTAAATATATAGATATTGAAGATTTTGATGTAACTGAAGATGATTATTTTGGCATATCAATTGATGTTGAAGGTGAAATACCACTTCTTTACTCATCAAATGGAAGCATACCTTCCTCTGTTTCAACACCATGGGTTCTTCTAATAAGTGATAACACTGATAAAGGTGCTCTCAGTTCTTTTAAATATAAGTTAGAGTTCATCGCATCTCCCACTTTCAATGCATTTGCTGGCGAGTTACAAAATGTAAATATGATGATAGGATTAGAGCAGTTTCAACCAGTTAAATTCAAATTAAGAAATAAAGATGACTCTATTTTTAACATTTTCACAGGTGCAGTTGAAGGCAGTGGAGACAGTCATGCTACTTTTGAGTCTGCTGTTGAAGATAAGATTTCTTTAACAATGAAAGGTGGAATTTATGACAAAACTAATCAAGTCATATTCTTCAATATTGATTAATCAAAAAGGGGTGGTCAGAAACACTGACAATCCGTTCTATTCCGTCACAGTCGAGTAGTATTGAACACATTATAAAAGAAATAAGACCTCCCTTCCCTCTTGTAAAAAACCCCAATAACTTCTATATAACTTTTGAATTAAATTTCAACAACAACTTCATTAGTAAAATTAGTTAAAATCTAGTACTAATAATAATTAAAATGTGTCTTTTTAACCAAAAGAAAAGGCTTGCTATACTTTTCTGCAATATAAGATTGAAGAGTATGAAATACTCAAACTGAGATTGATTAATTAATACAAGAGAGAGAAAAATTAAAAACTATAAAGATAGGGCTCTTACTTAATTTAAGTAATTTTGAACGGTAATATGTTAAGAAATTTATGAAAATTATTCCAGTAATACTTTCGGGCGGTTCTGGTTCTCGACTTTGGCCGCTGTCTCGTAGAAACTATCCTAAGCAGTATCTATCATTAACAAGTGATAATACTATTTTTCAGGAAACCCTCCTACGTCTTAATGGATTAGAAGGTATAGCTACTCCAATAATTGTTTGTAATAGTGAACATCGGTTTTATGTAGCTGACCAACTAAAACAAATTAGTATTGATAATGCCACTATATTAACTGAACCAAATGGTAGAAATACAGCACCAGCTATTGCTGCTGCAGCAATTCAGGTAATGAATAGTTATCAAAATAAAGAGGTATCGTTACTAGTACTTCCATCAGATCATTTCATCCAAGATATCAAAGCTTTCCATGATGCCATCAATGTTGCTGTAGATCAGTCAGTGAATGGTAAATTAGTGACTTTTGGTGTCACCCCAAAAAGTTCAAATACTGAGTATGGCTATATTAAGATTTCAGAAATTGATAAAAAAAACAAAGTATATAGTGTTTTAGAATTTACTGAAAAACCAGACCAGAAAACTGCTGAATTTTATCTAGAACAAGGTAACTATTTTTGGAATAGTGGAATGTTCATGTTTCAACCTGAAACTTTAATTAATGAGTTAACTTTTCATGCTAATGATATTGTTCAGGCTGCTAGAAGCTCTGTTGACAATGCCACAAAGGATTTAGATTTTGTTTGTCTTGAAGAAAAGTTTTTCAAATTAAGCCCGAGTGAATCTATTGACTATGCTTTAATGGAAAAGAGTAATAATGTGATTAGTGTTGCACTTGATGCAGGTTGGACTGATATTGGTTCTTGGTCAGCATTATACAATCTCTCTCAGAAAGATAATGACGGTAATGTTTTATTTGGCGATGTTTTTACTGAAGAAACTTCTAATACCTATGTTAGTGCTAACCATCATATGGTAGCAACTATTGGTGTTCAAGATTTGGTGATTATAGATACACCTAATGCTACACTTATTGCAAATAAATCTAAGACACAAGAAGTCAAAAAAATTGTAGAAAAACTCCATCGACAAAATAGAGAAGAGCAGATTTTTCATCGCAAAGTATATCGCCCATGGGGCTGGTATGACTCTATTGAAAAAAATGAATATTATCAAGTGAAGAAATTACACATCAACCCAGGTGCTAAACTCTCACTTCAATTACATAAAAAACGGGCTGAGCATTGGGTAATAGTTAGTGGCACTGCTATAGTTACTAATGGAGAAGTAAAACTCACATTGACAGAAGGTATGTCAACTTATATTCCTATCGGCACAAAACATTCCCTAGAGAATTTAACAGATGAATCGTTAGAAATTATAGAGGTGCAAAGTGGTACTTATCTAGGTGAGGATGATATTATCAGGTTTGAGGATGTTTATGGTAGGAATTAAGATTAATTCTAAATTGAAATATATGTATCATTGTCGTGAATTTAAATCTATCGATTTCTGTTGATGCATTATTAGCAGAAGACAAAAAAATTTATTGGGTAATCAAGTTAATAAACCACTATTGTGGTCTTTTCAGTTACTGAATAATTTAACTAGCTATTAACTAAGGAGAAAAAATGAAAATTTTGGTAACAGGTTGTTTGGGTTATATTGGATGTGAATTATTATATAAATTAGCTGATACAGATATTGAAGTTATTGGGATTGATAATTCGTCTGAAGCTATATTAGCTCGTTTAGGTTTTTTTTCTAGATATAAGAATATAAAGTTTATGAAATATGACGTCTGTGATGATCTTGGTCACTTTAAAGATGTGGACCTTATTATTCACTTAGCATCTGTAGTGGGCTATCTTACATGCGGTGAACAGCCAGAAGAAGCCCAAAGGACAAATATAGATGGTACAAAAAATATTGTTAAATTAAACAAACCCACAGTATTTCTTTCAACAGGTAGCGTTTATGGTGATATCGGACAAGATTGTGATGAAAATGTTACTCCTAGACCTCAAACACTTTATTCTAAAACAAAATTGGAAGGTGAAGAGATTATTAAAACACTTCCAGAATATATTATATATAGGCCAGCCACTGCATACGGATTAAGTTTTAAAGTGCGTCATGATTTACTCATCCATAATCTCTGTAAAGATGCAGCAACTAATAATTATATTGAGCTATATCAGCCTAATGCTAGTCGTAGCTTTTATTCTGTTCAAAAATTAGCAGAGTTATGCGAATTTTCAATTTATAACTTTTCCAATTTAAGTAGTGATACTTATAATGTCGGCTCTGAAAAGGGCTCTGTAACGAAAAGAGAACTTGTAAATATGATTCAACAACATATAGATATTAAAGTAGATATTGTTGAAGGAGAAGATCTAGATAAAAGAGATTACAAAGTCAATTACGACAAGCTAAAGAATAAATGGAGTGAAATTGATGAGACATTTAATGTTGAAGCAATAATTAATTACTATAAAAATGTATGAATATCATTAATTATATTTTATTAAGGGTTCAAAGTCTCTTTGTAATATGTTTTATTAAAATGAAATTGTCATTAACCTTATAAATAAAAACAATAGTTAATAATTATTTTAAATGTATCTTAGGAATTATAAGAATATAAATGATCTGTTGTCGTTTAGTGTATTCTTTTTGATAAATGAGTCGAATCTAGATTCTAAATGTAAATTTACTTTTAATCAAAGATTTAAATAATCTTTAAATTCATCCTTAACATCACTACCAATGTCATTAGTCAGGTACTCATAAACATTGAAGATACAATCATAATAAATATCAGATAAGAATTCATCAATCTTTTCATAATCTACATGATCATGATCAACCCACCATCTTGAATGAGGATTTTCTTCAACTTCATTCATCATTTCAGAATCTAAAAACCTTAGATAGTGTTTTTCTAAATACATAATCCTGTGAATCAACATATGTAATGATCCTTCAAACAATCCGTCAACTCTTGTAATATTAAAGGAATCATCTGAAAAGTTTGTTCTGACCTTAGTAAAGTTATAGGTTGATGATTTAGTGTCATCAATAATCGTTGTCAATTCTTTTGTAACAAATCTAATTATTGAATGTTTAACAAAGTTATTCATCATAATTTTTATTTTAATATAAATATGACTTTGTTAGATGTCTCCAACATACAAAATTAATCAGTCATTTTTGAATGAATTTGTATGGACCCTTTTTAGTTCAACTTTTTTTTACTAGGTCGACCACTAAAACTTGATAACCCTTATCACTCAAGTACTCAGCTGTATCAAATCCAAGGCCTGATGTTCCACCGATCTAACTACGACTCATAGACATGAGCTACATCTGCCCTACTAACTGCCATTCTTATCGCTCTAACAGTACCAGAAGCAGTTATTTTATGTTTTCGATTTTTCTTCATAAAAACAATTTCACCTTGAACGATTTTCCTATTTTCTCCTTCAATCTCCCAATCCCATTCTCCCTCTACTATATACCACCACTCGTTCCAATCTGGATGATAATGTCTTCGATTACCCTCACCAGGCATTTGACAAATAATTGTCATAGAATTACTATCAGTATCAATCACTCGCTTACTCCAAGAGATATCTTTTGGCATAGATAATAATATATCAGACAAGGCAACAACTTCATTATTTACGTCAAATAAATCATTTACCTTCACACCATCTTTTTCTAGAATTGAAGGGACATCTACTTCACTTCTCTCATTATTCTTTTGGCCATAATATTGAGGATTAACTTTAGGACTTTTAAGAGCGACTGAAACTGCCTCAGCTAAAATAAAATCCTCCTCATTATCAATATCAATAGAAGAATACCCCTTTAATTCAAAGAAACCAGTTTTTCCTATACCACCATGGTATGCAACTCCTCGATTAGCAATGTTCTCTAAAAAAAATTCTGACTTCCATCCCATTAATGCAGTTGCATATGACAATACTGGAGTCATAGTTTGAGAAGGTGGGTTTTTTTTAAGTTTATCAAAGTTAATTGGCTGATCTTTATAAATACATGCAATTTGTTGATGCTCAACTGAAATCAACGTATCTAGATCATCAGTTATAATTTTATTAACAAACTCCTCTATCTCTTTTTCAGTTATGAAGGGAGAAGTTGGAAGAACTTGAATTAAAATGTCACAATCTATATTACTTAAAAATTCATTGGCAAATTCATCATTGGTCGCCTCATCAGATGACAAATAATCTGGTCGATTATAGTAACTAATATCATATCTATCTGCAATCTCTGAAAAAATTTCGTCTTCACTATTTATATAGACAGCATCAAAAATTTTAACTTTACTCAAGGTTTCTAAAACGTGCTCTATAAGTGGCTTGCCATCTAGAAGTCTTAAATTTTTTGACTTTATTCTTTTACTACCCATTCGGGCTGGAACCATAGCTACAATTTTCATAATTTTCTAATTTTGGTATATAGAATCGATTAACTTCATTATCTCTAACGAATCTTGACTTGTCCCATTTTTAACTTTAGATACTTCATTAATAGCATCTACAAACTCTTTTAGTTCATAATTCCATGACTCATCATACTCGTAATAGGTTGTAGTTTCTTTTGGCTTGCCCATTGCAAAAGTAATATCCTCAAACTCTCTCATTCCCAAAGTCATTGTTTCAGGAGTATAGCTTCGAGATGATGATAGAATTCCATCTAAATTTATATATCCATTCTCAAATGTCATTTCTAACAAAAATTTATGCTTCCATTGTGTTGCAGATGAATGAAGAGTAGCTACAACATTACTATTAGATTGTAAGGTTAAAAAGGCATTATCCTCACAATCAACATCCCAGAATGATGATGTAAGATGTGAACTCAAGCATTCAAACTCATCATTAGTAAAATATCTAAAAAGGTCCAACATATGTATTCCCTGATCTAAAAGAATACCACCACCAGAATAATTCTTATAATTTCTCCAATTATCATGAAAATCTATACTTCCAGCCTTTCCATAAACACCTCTCATCCAAAGTAGTCTTCCAAGAGAGTTATCATTAATAATTTTTTTTGCTTCCATTACAGAGTAATGAAATCTATGGTTAAAACCATACTTTAGAACTTTGCCAGAATTTTTTTCAGCTCTAATGACTTCTTGCATTTCATTTGCATTCATTGCTGGAGGTTTTTCACAAAATACATGCTTACCTGATTTTAAAGCACGAATAACATACTCAGCTGCTACTGAAACATAAGATGAAATAATGATTGCATCAATATCTAACTTAATTAGCTCGTCAAAAGAATTGCACTTATGAACACTTTTATCCTTACACTCATATTCCATAATTTCAAAAATAGCAATAAGTGAAGCATTTGGAGAGTCAGACAATGTCTGTTCTCGAATTTTTCCCATTTTGCCGTATCCTGCAATTCCAAATTTTAATAAGTTCATTTTAATAAGCTTTAAAGTTAAATAAGATTTAAAGGATCTAGTGGATTTTTAAGTCCTTCAATTGCCGCCATACCCATCGCTAAAATAGCTTCCTCTGTGCTTCCACCAATATGTGGAGTAATTAAAACATTATCTAAGGAAGAAAAAATCTTATCCGTAGGAGGTTCAATTTCAAATACATCTAATGCTACTCCACCAATTTTTTTTTCCAAGATAATTTCTTTTAAAGCTTGTTCGTCAATCAAGCCTCCACGAGCTAAATTAATTAAAACAGCACTTTTCTTTAGCATTTGAAGTCTTTCTTTATTAATTATATTTTGAGTTGAGCTATCTAATGGTAAATGAAGAGTTACTACATCAGATTCCTTTAAGAGCGATTCTAGAGCAATAGGTATAACATTATTTTCTTCATAAAATTCTTTATAATCCAGAATATCATACGCAAGAATTTTACAGTTATATGGCTTTAAAAGTTTAACGAGGTCTTTACCAATATGACCACATCCAATAATTCCAATTGTAGAGCCTGATAATTGCTTACCCTTAACTTGATACCAATGGCCACCTCTAACCTCCATATTAGCAAAAACTGAGCGATGAAGGAGTGCTGTAGCAAATGAAACTACTAACTCAGAAACTGATCTCTTGTTAACTCCAGCTTTCCAACCAATTTTTACCCCGTGACTATGCAAAGAATTGAGATCAATCATATCTAAACCAACACCATACTTTCCAATAACTTTCAACTTAGGAAGATGAGCCAAGATCGAATTATCAATAACTTCAAGTGCAGTTATAGCTTTTTCATATCCATCTAGGAAATCAATCAAAGAGTGACCACTTAATGACAGCCCCTCATCATTGAACTTTGCATCAGGATACTCTTTAATCACTGCAGCTCTTAACAATGGGTTTTTAGAAAATGATCGAGAAGCAACAGCTAAAGAAGGCAATTTATCTTCCTCCATACATGGAAAAATAATCATTAATAATATTTAATAATATCTCATTATTGTCATATAAATCAATGGTAATGTTTCCATCCAGATCTGGAAGTATAAGCCTCAACTGCGTTGGACTATTTTTTTTATCTTTAGCTAGAGCTTTTATTAAAGAATTAATATCAATACTAACTTGGCGATATGATTTACAATTTTTATCTAATACGGAATGCATTCTTTCAAAATGCCTGGTCTTAGACACACCTAATTTTACAGCTACGTAATTAGCTATATCCATTCCCATAGTAACAGCAATACCATGGGGTATAGCATAGTTTGATGCAGACTCAATTGCATGTCCAAAACTATGCCCATAATTCATAACATTCCTTGGACCAACATCAAACTCATCTATTTCTATCAATTTTTTTTTCATTAATAAAGACTGATAGATAAATTTTTCCATTACCATCGAATCACCCTTTACTTGTTCATAGTTTTTTGATATGAGATCAAAACTTTTAGGTGAATTAATTGCATGCACTTTAAGCATTTCTCCAATCCCAGATAAAATATCTTTTTCTTTCAATGATTTTAGAAATTTAGTATCAATAATTACTTTATTTGGAGGTGTGAATGTACCAAGTATATTTTTAACTTCTCCAGAGTTGATTGATGATTTAGAGCCTATACAGGAATCAGACTGCGCCAGTAAAGTGGTTGGATAAAAAATCCAAGGAAGACCTCTCATCATTGTAGTAGCCAGAAAACATGTGATATCCTGAATAATTCCGCCCCCTATAGCAACCAAATTCTGACCCCTTCTAACTTTTGCCTCTACAAGTGAATCAACATAAGCAGGAAACTTATCAAGCGATTTATTTTCCTCAGTAGCCTCAATTAAGAGAACCCTATCAGAATTAAGAATATTACTAAGCTTGTCTCCATATATGTGTGCAATATTTTTATCAACTATATAAAAGTTATTATCGTTAATCTCACTATTTAAGTTATTAATATTGCCGCTAATGAAGCTAACAATATACTCACCCTTATGGGAATTAATATTAATAGTTTTAGACACGAGAGAAGCCACCATCAATCATTATATTTTGACCCGAAATATAAGTGTTTTCCTCACTAACTAGGAAGCTAATAAATGAAGCAACTTCATTTGGTTTTCCAAGTCGCTTGATTGGAATTATATTTTTTATTTCTTGAATACCTTTGTCACCCAATACTTTTCGAGTTAGGTCAGTATCAATAAAACCAGGGGCAACACTGTTTGCAAGAATACCCATCGAAGCAACTTCTGCAGCCAAAGCAACTGTCATTCCATCCAAGGCAAATTTACTTGAAGAATATGAAGCCCTATATTCTTTAGTAACACTCCCCCAAATAGATGTAATATTAACTATTCTTCCCCAATTATTTTTTTTCATATAAGGGATAACAGCTTGACATAGAAGAAAAGGAGTTTTTAAATTTACTTTTTGAATATTGTCAAAATCTGTAGCATCAATCTTGTCGAACTCACCAATTTTATTTATTCCAGCATTATTAATCAAGATATCAATTGGTTTTTGTTTTAAATGTTCAATAAAGTCTTTAACAGAAGAGTCATTTAAAAAATCAACTTGATAAAAATCTGCACCAATAGGGTAATCTGAAGTATTTTTTGTGCCAGTACCAGTAACAATAACATCAATTCCATCTTGAATGAGTCGCTGAGCAATAGAATAGCCTATTCCTCTAGTGCCACCTGTTACTACTGCACAATATTTATTTTTAGCCATAATTATTACTTTTTTACTAAACGCATTAAATAATTACCAATAAGGTGGTCCAAAATCATATGCGCATCTTCAGCTGGACCATATTCACCTTTTTCAGTGGGAACATGCACAGGACAATCCACTATTTCTTTCATTTTTCCACAATCAAATGATTATATCTTATAAATTAATGGTAATGTTTTCATCCAGATATGGAAGTATAAGCCTCAAATGCGTTGGACTATTTTTTTATCTTTAGCTCATTAATTGCCTCTTTTACCACATTTTTTGACAACTCTAACAAATCCATTTATAAATTATCTTTGAATATAATAAGAATAAATTATGCGGGGTTTTCAATATAAATATTATCAAACAACTTTACAATGAGTGCAAACATTCCTTAGAGCTTTAAGAAAATTATAACTATTAAATCAAGCATTTATAACCTTATCATCTCCCCACTCTTCTCTATATCTTGCAGCACAATTAAGCATAACAGTTTCTTTATCAAGACCTTGACTTAAACCCTGATTAAGCCAATGAAGATAAGTGCCAATTCTATAGGCTGATTTACCATCTCTAAATGGATCAAAATCATCAATAATCGAAGACCAATCACCAAATCCTTTTATGCTATTAGGGCTATCCAAATAGCACATTAATGCATCAATACAGGTTGGCCAATCTTCAAAAATCACGGATCCTTTGGGTAATTCAAGAAATTTGCTATCTAATACTCCCTCTCTATTAATTAAAAGAGTAGGAATACCTTCAAGAGCACACTCTAAAGCAGCTGTTCCAGCAGACATATGGCCATGAATACAAACATCTGCACTTAATCCAGCTAAAATTACTGGAGCAATTGTAGAGTGTCTACCTTTAGTAGAGTCATCATAAACATGACAGCGACCAGTTGTTTCAGCTTTTTTCAGCAAGTCAGCAATTGGTCCAAGTCTCTTGCGTAAGGTTTTAGAAGCCTTTGGTTTAAAAACCACACCCAACCATGGAGTTTCTAAAACTTGTTGCAAAATAAATCTATAGTTATCACGCTGAAGTCCATGACCAGTATGCCATCTATCATCATCACCAGAGTTTTCATCTATTGCAAATATAATTTTTCTAGCGCCGTTTGACATCAACCGTTCTCTTAACTTTTGAGCTTCATCCTTCAAAAGGGAGCTTACATGATCTTGAGGATAGCCTGCTATAACAGTATATTTAGATTTTGAGTTTAGTTTTTGATCAATATCGCTACTAAATTTAGAAAAGACAAATGAAATATCAGACTTAATTTGATTCTCTGAATTTTTATAAGTATCAAGAGCCATTTGCCACATTATAGAAATGCCACCATTATCATGAATTGCATCATACTGTGCAATATGCCCACTAGAATACTTATAAAAAGAAAAGAATATCCTTACATCATGTTTTTTGAATAATGTTGACCAATAGTTTCTTTCAAAACTATATACATTTAAAGCATGCTTAATACTTTTAAATTCAGTTTTATAAGCTTTTAGGTATCGAGCTTTTGGCTTTATAAAATTTAAACTAGCTATTCCTCCTGTTTTGACCAAAGTAGAAATCGAATACATTCCATTTTTAAATAGATATTCTTTTTCAGCTTCATTATGGTGCTGAAGTATTATATTTTCTTTTGGGAAACTTGAATTTAATTGCCAAAAAAAGTCTGACTGAAGCCCATCATTTAATAAATTAATATTACCTCGACCCTCTGAAAAAAGCATATTTTTATTAGCGCTTAAACTGGCACTTCTAAAAAAATATATGTTGTTTATTAAGGCTTTAAAATTCATAACATTTTTTATAACTATGTACGCCCAAGGGGATAACCAAATCATTTTCTTTAAATTTGTAATATAAAAAAAATACTTAGTTGGTAATAATGTGATATTAAATTGTTTCGCATACTTATCATAATTTTTAAACCAAGGTCTTTCTTCAATTATTAAAACAGGATTTATGTAATCAAATTTCTCAACATGCCAATTAATAGTGTTAATAATGAATAGTGTTCTAAAAATTGAACCTTCATCATCAGCTGAACTACTAACTAAAAATTTATCAAGATAATCTTTAATACTATCTTGATCCCAACTTTGATCTTGAATTGCTTTATAGGCGACACTATTTACAATATTTCTTTTAAAATTGATTAGATCTTCTCGCGCTATTCTAATTCGAACAAGCTCGTTATTCGAATCAACTATATCCATCATTTTGAAATCTAATCTCTTCGTGTTTTTTCCAAAAAGCTTTAATAAAGGTACTAGAAATCTTATTGCTAGAGGGCTTGAGTCTATGAAATAAATATTATTAACTTCACCCCGAAATAGCTTTTGACAAAAACCCTTGTGAACTAAACCTAATAGAAATATTAATATAGTAAAATTTTCAAAATAAATCATTATTATTATTATTATTATTATTAAATATTAAAAAGATGAATTGTCAGGATAAATAATCTTGAAAGTATTCCTGGGATAACTTATCCATAACTTCTAAAGCTCTTTTGGAGCTATTCTTAGCAACTAAGCGCCTTCTCTTCGTTAGTTCATTTTCCTCAGAATCTTCTGTCGGAGGTTCCCAGCCACATCGCTCATAAATCTCAAAAGAAGGTGCATCTGATAGAACTTTTCGAGGAACATTTTGCTTCTTCATAATTTTATTTGTTCTTCGCCCAACTTTAGTCACTAATTTTTCTTCAATTTCTTTTATGAAAGGCCAAGGATCAATTACAAACTTTTCAAAAGGAATTGTAAGAATAGAAAGTTGATTTTTTTCTTTCCAAATCTTTCTTTTTTCATTAGTTTCTATGGTTTTCTTTTCAATGCAGTAAATAGCTCTTTCCATTGAATTAGCTTGTAAAAATTGCTCTTCCCAACCATGAGCAAAATATGGTAATTGCTTACCTTTATATTCAATATTTACGTCAATATCACGTGCATTATCAACTAAACGCTCCATATTTAATTGCTGTTGTCTTACCATATAAAGTGGATGGCGGACAACTTCAACAAGCAAAGCTATTTCACTAAGGCCTGAAATTATCGGCTCGCTCCTAGATAATAGATCGTGAGTTGTTATATTTAAAATAGGTCGTTCATTTTTAATCCTATCAGGAACTTCCATATCTCCTTTTTGAAAAATCCTTTTGAAGTAACGCCAAGGATTGGAATCTTGAAATACACTAGACAAATCTGAATATCTAAAATTGGTATCTCTACCCATCATAGTCTGATAAAGCTTATGGTCTATTAACATCCTGACCAAAGCTGTAGCAGCATCACTCTCAATTTTTTTTAAATGGAAAAGTCTGCAGATAAATTCAATCTCGAATGCATAACTTAATAATTCAACTCGCTCCATTGAGGCTATGATTGGCGACAACATAGTTTTACCACAACCAGGCTGACCATCAACAATTACAATCTTTTCAGCAAGTTGTTCTTGTCTAACTACTTTAGCTCGGTTATTAGAGTTACCCAAATTATTATTGATCATCATGGAATTAATTAATTTTTAAAAACATAAACTTTACTTTATAGGGTGTTTAAGCTCCCAGTTACCATCAACTTTTCTCCACAAATGTGGCGCTCTCCAAGTATCTACAACTTCCCAAAAGTGTGCTTCAGTAATATCTAGATATTCTAAAAAATCTTTAAAATATTTTTTTGGGAACTCACCTTCATATCGATTCATTAAGGCAACGCCCTCTTCTCTGGTAATGTGCCCATCTCTTATCTCATGAGCAGCTTCTTCCATACAGCGACCCAAGCCAAATTTAATATAACGCAAATAATAATGGAACCCATCCATTTTATCGTCAAGGCTTGCATATTTTGAGTAAGTGCCCTCAGTTCTTTCAGGGTTTGGTTTAAAGCCAGTGTGCTCTGCACAGTAATAATAGTTTTCTTGAGGTGACCACTTATGATAGTATGAAAAATAGTGCATCCCTTGAATACCAGATTGAGTTAACTCTTCAGTTGAAGGTGGCTCATAAAATGTTAAATCTGCTTCTGTAAAATCATCACTTGATAAATAATCCTTATTCTTAAGGCCAAAATCAAGTAATTCACGGAAAGGAGCTCCTTTAGAAATTTGTTTACCTACTTCTGATGAAGGTTTGCAGGGCTTGTCTAAATATTCTGGATCTCCCCCATAATCTACATCACCATTTTCCCCATAGAAAACTAGTTTTATTCCTAACCTTTTAGCCATCTGAAATGGATAAGCACTTTGACCTAGAACAAAAACATGAAATGCATCTCCAAGTTCTTCAAAACAAAGTCTTGCTAATTTTCTCTGAAATCGACCATTTGGCGTACAAAGTAAATTTGTAAACCCAGCATCAATGCATGATTGAAAATTTTGAAACCCAATATCAGTATATTGCAATGGAGACCAAGTCACTGTCAAAGGATTCATTCCATATTTATAACGCAATTGATGTGCCACATATCCTGAGTCCTTTCCTCCACTACTAGGAACAATAACATCCCAGTGACCATCATCCCTTCTATGCTGATCAAGTAACTTTACAAGTTCTTTTTCTCTTAAATTCCAATCAATTTGACTACCATTTTTGTATACAGCATTTCTACATCCAGTACAAACACCATCTTCATCAAAGGTGATTCTTGGTCTTTGATTAGAAAGAACGCATTTTTTACACCACAATACATTCTTTGGCATAACATTAACTTGTTTTTCAATATTCCCTCTCTTAAATCCCATCAATATTCCTCTTATCTGTTAAAAATTTCACTCAAAATATTAGCACCTTTTCTTCCACTTTTTTCAGGATGAAATTGGCATGCAAATATATTATCTTTTAAAATAGATGAACAAAAGTTAATTCCACCATACTCTGTTGTTGAATAAATATCATTATTATCTTCTGGCTCGACATAGAATGAATGAATGAAATAAAAATATTCTTGTTCATTTAATTTCTTCAATGGATCAAAATTATTCTTTATATTATGTTTTTGTTTCTTTTGAATTTTATTCCATCCAACATGAGGTATCCGAATTTCTTCATTAAGCACAGATAGGTGCTTTACTTCACCTGGTATTACTCCCAATCCAAATGTATCTTCTATTTCATTGCTTTTGTCAAAAAGTAAATGAAAGCCAAGACAAATACCTAAAAAAGGCTTACCAGAAGCGATGAAATCAATGATTGAAGCCTCTAAATTAAGTTCTTTTATATGTTTCATAGCTTCAGGGAAAGATCCCACTCCTGGAAGAATAGCTCCATCACAAGATATGATAGTTGAATAGTCAGATGTAACCTCAACCTCAAACCCTAATGCAGTTAAGGCATTTTTTATACTAAACATATTACTCATCTGATAGTCAATAACAGCAATTTTATAAGGTTTATTCATCTATTCTGCAAAGTACATTATTATCTAATAATAATAGTTTTAATTCTTTAATTGACTTGCTTTCTATAGAAGATAGCACTCGATTACTTTTTAAGAAATCAATATTGCCTTCTTCTTCGTATCCATCTATTTGTCGATTATGTAAGATAAAGTCATAATGAAATAAAGAAGCTATAGCTACACCACTTAAGGGCAAATCTTTAACTGCATCTAAAACATGCCGCATGTTGCCTGCACCTCCATGAATTACTACAGGGATTTTAACAGCATCACAAATCTGCTTAGCTAGAACCAAATCAAAACCTTTACCAGAACCTTCCTTATCAACAAAGGTTAATAAAATTTCACCAGCGCCTAACTGCTCAATTTCTTTTACCCAAGAAATAACCTCCTTTCCAGAGGAATTTCTACCATTATCTGTAAAAGCAATATAACTGCCATCAGGTTGCTTAATAGCTTCAATGCTAATAACGATCGTTGAAGATCCAAATATATTAGAAGCCAGGCCTATGAATTCAGGATTACTAATTGCAGAAGTATTAATTGAAACCTTATCTGCACCTGCTTGCAACATATTAGAAATATCCTCAATATTACGAATACCCCCACCAACTGTAAGAGGAATAAAAATTTCCTTTGCAGTTCTTGAGATAATTTCCTGCAAGCTATTTCGTCCGTAAAGACTTGCCACAACATCTTGATAAAACAGCTCATCAGCACCTTGTTCATAATAAAATTTCGCAAATGCTTCAGGCTTTCCTAACACACGTAAACCTTCAAGATGGATTCCCTTAACTAGGTTTGGCCCTTTAATATCTAATCTTGGAATTATTCTTAAAGCTAATGACATAATTAAATGAAACAATATTTTGTTGAAATAAAAACACCATGAAAATTAATACCCAATCTTGTAAATATATTTGACTTATTACTAGCTTTTAAAATCAACTTAGTAGGGAAATAGTCAAAAATTTATAAATCAATAAAATCATGAAACTACGGCTATGTTTTGGGTTCATTGAGAGATGTTTTCATAATCTTAAACATTATAGATTGATTTTTAGAAAAGGACGAGAGAATTAAAAATTACAGATATAAGTAGCTAGATTAACCCCATCATAATGCATATTTCAGCTAATGAAGCAAATCATAAACTGAAGAAAATAAAAACTTGTTATATCAGCAAATCAAAACCCTTAGCTAAATTGAGTATTGCTTAATCCAAAATGCCATGGATAAATAAATAATAATAAATACTTACACTCTCATAACTGTTTCCAATTAACTATTTTGGCAAAACTGATTGATGTTTTCAAATATTTAATGATTGATTCTGGTATAAGTAGTATTTGAAATTCAACAAATTAAGGTGGTTAAAAATTGATTAATAAATGTCTATTCCCTGCGGCAGGATATGGAACTCGTTTTCTTCCGGCCACTAAAGCAGTGCCAAAAGAAATGCTACCAATTCTTACAAAACCCTTACTACAATATGCTGTGGAAGAAGCTCTTCAAGCTGGTATATCTAACATGGCAATAGTTACAGGAAGAGGAAAGCGCGCAATTGAAGACCACTTTGATAATTCATATGAACTTGAGTCCCAACTGAAAAATACTCCTCAAGAGCATTATCTAAATGAAATTAAAGAAATTATTGAAAAAGCTAATTTCACTTATGTCCGTCAACAGAAAATGTTGGGGCTAGGTCATGCAATTCTAACAGGTGAATTATTGATAGGAAATGAGCCTTTTGCTGTAGTTCTTGCAGATGATTTATGCATAAGTGGAAATAAAAATTTACTTATGGAAATGAATGAAGTTTATAAAAAACATCAATGCTCTATTATCGCCATTGAAGAAATTCCAGCTGAAAAAACAAGCAGCTATGGAATCATTTCTGGTGAACTA